>OKVK01000628.1_pt1 | contig 22323 bp, 22 predicted proteins | sample 1604771 | NCBI WGS metagenome assembly OKVK01 (sample SAMN01760906, study PRJEB22395) | human gut metagenome | reverse complement strand
GCGTAGGTCATGATTCGGATAGTCTTGCCGTCTACAAAGCTGAGCACGGACACCTCGCGTCCGGTCATAAACTCTTCGATGACCATCTGATTGCCGGCGCTGCCGAATTTCTTATCCAACATGATGGATTTCACTCCATCTTTTGCCTCTTCCAGCGTATTGCAGATGAGTACGCCTTTTCCAAGTGCCAGTCCATCGGCTTTCAGAACAATCGGGAAATCTGCATGTTCCAGATAAGCAAGGGCTTTCTCCGGATCATCAAAATTCTCATAAGCTGCGGTCGGAATGTCATATTTCTTCATGAGATCTTTGGAAAATGCTTTGGAGCCTTCCAGAATTGCCGCATTTTTCCGCGGTCCGAAGACGCGCAGTCCCTGTGCCTCAAACACATCCACGATACCGCCTACCAGCGGGTCATCCATACCTATGACCGTCAGGTCGATCTCTTTTTCTTTTGCAAATGCTGCCAGTTTATCGAACTCCATGGCAGTGATATCCACGCACTCCGCATACTCTGCGATTCCTGCATTTCCCGGTGCACAGTAGATCTTCTCTGCCTTCGGGCTCTGTGCAATCTTCCATGCCAGTGCATGTTCTCTTCCGCCGCTTCCAACAATCAAAATTTTCATATGAATGCCTCTCTTATTGTTCAATCAGAGCTTTGCCGCCCTCTACTTTCACTTTACCGTTTGCTATCAGATCAATGGCTCTGGGCATGATCACCCATTCTGCCTCTTCCATTACCCGCAGCTGCAGGGACTTCGGTGTATCGTCCTGATGCACCTCCACTGCTTTCTGCAGAATGATTGGTCCTGTATCCGTTCCGTCGTCCACAAAATGTACGGTGGCTCCGGTCACTTTCACGCCTCGGCTCAATACGCCTTCATGTACCTTCAGTCCGTAATAATCTTTTCCACAGAAAGAAGGAATCAAAGACGGATGAATATTAATGATCCGATTTTTAAAATGTTCCACAATCTTCGGCGGAATGACAACCAGACAGCCTGCCAGCACTACAAGATCTGCTTCTGAATCAATGAGTGCCTGAAGAAGCGCATCATTAAAAGCTTCCCTGTCCGTAAAATCCTTCGGGCTTAATGCCTTTGCCGGAATCTCTGCTTTGGCAGCCCGCTCCAGCGCATAGGCATTTTTATTATTGCTGATGACCACTTTGATCTCTGCATTGGTAATCCGTCCGTCTGCGATGGAATCAATAATCGCCTGCAGATTGGTTCCTCCGCCGGATACCAGAACTGCCAGTTTTAACATAAGGTCACACCCTTCTCGCCTGCTTCTGCAGAACCAACCACATACGGGGTCTCTCCTGCTGCCTTCAGTGCCTCCATCGTCTTGTCCACATCTGCCGGATCAACAGCCAGAATCATGCCAAGTCCCATGTTGAAGGTGTTGTACATCATTTCTTCGGTAATATTTCCCTCTTCCTGCAGCATCTTGAAGATCGGAAGTACCGGATAACTGTCTTTCTTCACAACCGCACGCACGCCGTCCGGAAGCATTCTCGGAATGTTCTCATAGAAGCCGCCGCCGGTGATATGGCTGCAGCCTTTCACAGTCACGCCTGCTTCTTTGACACTCTTTAATGCTTTCACATAGATTCTGGTCGGAGTGATCAGCGTCTCACCCAGGGTAGCGCCCAGATTGTCATAATATGTATTCAGTGCTTCTTCGCTCATACGGAACACTTTTCTTACCAGGGAGAATCCGTTGCTGTGGATTCCAGAAGATGCAATACCGATGAGGGTATCGCCCGGTTTGATGGTCTCTCCGGTGATCAGATCTTTTTTATCAACAACGCCAACTGCAAATCCTGCCAGATCGTACTCGTCTTCCGGCATCAGTCCCGGATGCTCTGCAGTCTCACCGCCGATCAATGCAGCGCCAGCCTGTTTGCAGCCCTCTGCCACACCTTTTACGATCTCTGCGATTTTCTCCGGATAGTTCTTGCCGCAGGCAATATAGTCGAGGAAGAACAGCGGCTCACCGCCTGCACATGCTACGTCGTTGACGCACATGGCAACTGCGTCGATACCGATGGTATCATGTTTGTCCATGAGAAATGCCAGCTTTACTTTGGTTCCGCATCCGTCGGTTCCGGACAGGAGCACCGGGTCTTCCATATCTTTGATGGCATTTAAGGAAAATGCACCGGAGAAGCCTCCCAGTCCACCAAGGACTTCCGGTCTCATGGTTGCCTTTACATGCTCTTTCATAAGCTCTACTGATTTGTAACCAGCCTCAATATCCACGCCTGCGTTTTTGTAATCCATTCTGTATTCCTCCTTTTCCCTGTACACGTTCTACATCTGTTTCAGATATTCTTTATATCCGATCTCGTCCAGTTTCTTTGCCTTGCCTTCTACTTCTTCTTTCATATCTTCTGAATATTTTTTCAGACGCTCCAGAAGTTCCGGATCAGAAGCTGCCAGAATCTTTGCTGCCAGAATACCTGCATTGGCTCCACCGTTAATGGCTACGGTTGCTACCGGAATACCGGTCGGCATCTGCACGATAGAATAAAGAGAATCCACACCGCCCAGGTCAGAAGTCTTCATTGGAATACCGATAACCGGAAGCGGGAAAATTGCCGCGCACATACCCGGAAGGTGAGCCGCTTTTCCAGCGCCTGCGATAATCACCTTGAAGCCTTTACTCTCTGCGCTTTTCGCATATTCAAAGAATACGTCCGGCTCTCTGTGAGCAGAAATGATCGTCATCTCAAACTCCACACCCAGTTTTGCAAGTACATCTGCTGCTTTGCTCATGATGGGCATATCTGAATCGCTGCCCATGACAATTCCTACTTTTGCCATCGTAAATCTCCTCCATATAATGAAACATTTCCCACTCCCGTCCTGTGGACTCGTGGAACTTTTATTAGTTTCTTTTATAAGTTATATCAATAATATTGTCTCTACTTATAAGTTATATTACAAGGACTTTCTATAATTGTCAAGACTTGTACGCATCCAACGGCACATTTAATTCCTCCGTTCCCGGCAGGACGAATCTTCCGTCACGGATGATATCCTCAGTGCTTCCATCAGCGTGGATAACCGCGATGGACTCCAGTTCATCATAAGGAATGGTAATGTCCGTGTGGCAGTTAAAATATGCCTTGCCCGGATCTTCCTTTCGAAGCACAGAGCACTCATTTTCCTTTGCCACAATCCGTTTGCCATCCGGGTTGAAGGTATCTGTATCTTCTTCCCAGGAGTAGCAGGTGTCACCCACTGCAAAATGGGGTCCGGTCTTCTCTGCAATGAGAATCGGCATGCATGCCTCGATGCCGTATTTTCTTGCCATGACATAAGCCGTGGTGTTGGTTCCGATGGCAAATTCTCCCATCGGAAGGGTATCATGATGGAACAACACATTTTCCTGAATATAACGGCGGTTCTCCTCTTCCTTCTCATAGTTGCCGCAGGTGTAATCCCGGATCATGCCATCCCGGAAGGTGAGGGTCAGATCCCGGTAAAATAATTCGTTGAGATAGACCCCTGTCACATGGAGAAGTCCTTCCGTTCCGGTCAGTTTCGGAGAGGTAAATACTTCTCCTACCGGAATATTAACGTCTGCCACACAATTTTCAAAGACAGTCTCCTTTGCCGGGTTCTGTATGGGCACCAGTGCCACAGTCAGATCAGTCCGGTTGGCACCAGCTCCCTGAATGTGGACAGAAATTCCTTTATCCAGCGCATCGATGATCGTCTGCTGGATTCTCTGATAGGTGTGATAGTCCAGTGTATTGATCTTCACAGTCTCCGTAAAGATCTCTTCAAAATGTTCGCCAATATCCGGTACCGGGAAGGCAATAATGGTAAAGCTCCGCTCCTCACCCGGAATATATTCATTGGTCATCTGGCCTGCCTTACTGTTTAAGAGCACCTGATTTTTCTGCTGTTTTTCGTTAAGCTTCAGTGCTTCTTCCTTTCCTTTCGGCTCAAAGGGTTTCTCTCCGAAAATCTCCATAACAGCAGGACCTGCATGACCTTTGGACAGTTCTTTATATTCTTCAAAGGTAGTCTTCATTACTCCCAGCTTCCGCTCCACGAAGGCCTTGTCCATAAAGAGGGCTGCATCACCTTTATGATCATAATCATACTGCCGGTTAGGAGAACTTGCATAATAACCGATCTTGTTATTTTCCCGCATATTGACTCTGCTCACAGCCGCCCGGTAAATAATACTCTCAAGACCCATATCCGCAAAATTCTTCACTGCCTGACGGATGATACGTTCAAATCCCAGGCAATAACGGATGTTCACGGTCTTTTTCTTTGACAAGTCTTTGCCGTTGGCCACAAATCCAATCCGATAACCTTCTGTGAATACAGATGCCAGCTTCCGGATCTCCTCCTCCGGGAGGGTATTTAAAAAGGTGCTGGTCTTCAGTTCTGTCTCACTGATGTACTCGCCAAACTGATAGAGATAGCGCGGATCTGATAAATCCGCTTCCATGATAATGTCTCTTGCAAAAGACAGGGATGGATCTACCTGCTCACGAACCCGGTATGCCGCCATCACATCGCTGTAGTCGCTGATAAACCAGTAAGCATCCTGACGGAGACGTTCCTCTTCCGGTTGCTCACCGTCCGCATATTCACTGTGAATCTGCAGGAACAGTTCCATATGAATGAGAAGTTCCTCTTCTCTTCCCTCAAATACATAGACGATCATACCGCGAATCTCGGTATAGATAAAGGACAAAATCTGTCCCACACCTTCTCCCAGCATTTTTGCTGCATAGGCCGGATTAGCAAAGCTCTTTTCATATGCCTCGCCCTCAATATCTCCATACAGCTCCTTGTTCCATTTCTGAAGCTCTGCAAGAGAGGCATGTTTCCAGTCTTTTTTCTCCAGCACCAGTTCCATAAACTGTGCCGTTCTTTTAAAATAATCCCCTGCGGGACCTTCCACTTCCGGATTTGCGGCGATCTGGTGGATACGCTCCACCGCCAGATCCATGCGTTCCTTTAAATCTTCTCTTTCTTCCATCTTCTCACCATCCGAGTATATAAATTGATACAAAACCTGCCAGCAGCAGGAAATTCAACCCGCAGCCAAGCCGCAGAAATAACCGGTAAGTTCCTTCCTCCCGGTATCCCATAATTCCATAATATAATCCGGCACAGGCACACAGCATGGCCAGAAATCCAGTCACTGCAATGATTCTTCCTGCCTGACCGCTTCGTATATAAGCTGCCGCAACAGATGCCGCAAAGAGCATCAGCGCAGCCCCACCTAGTCCACTGGATATGATTCCCTGACGGGAATGCTTTTTATCCGTGAACCGGATTTTTTTCTTATTCCACATGTTTCTCTACCCTCCGATGCCATTTTAGCAGACGGTACAATCCGTATCCCAGACAGCATCCCAATGTATTTAACAGGACATCGTCCACATCACAGCTGCCCACTTTCAATATCAACTGTGATAATTCCACCATCAGACTTAGTTCAAATCCGATAAACATCGTTCTGAAAAATCCGGACGGTTTCCGGCTGATCGACGGCAGTAATGCGCCAAAGGGAATAAAACCAATGACGTTTCCACCCAGATTCAAACATACATATCCAATACCGATCTGTTCCCGATAGCGAAGATATCGGCCGATTTCCTGAAGAGGAATCAGATTGTACCGATATTCTCCTTCCAGAAATGTCCGCCCCCATTCTTCTGAAAAAATGAGAAAATAGACCACTAAAATCAGATAGACACCGAGAAAAATTCTGCACCAGAACCGGATTTTTTTTCTCCGTTTTTTCTTTCACCAAATCTCCTTTACAAGGCGTCAAAGGGAGGGGCGCATCATGCCCCTCCCAGCCTAAAACATCAAATCAGATTTTCCTTTTAAAAGACGTGCGCCATTTACAATCATCAGAATCCCGGTGACCACACCTGTTACCAGCACAATAATACCGAGCGCCAGCGTACCGCCGCCTACACGTCCCATTAATTTATAGGTTTTCTCATTGTTCATGCAGAAGTTACCTCCCTTATTTTGCTCCGTACTGTTCATAGTATGCATCGATGGCAGCTTTTAATGTGTCATCGATGATGACTTTGCCCTTGTACGGACGGTTATACAGATATTCTACCACATCTGCCATGGTTACGATAGCATTGGTTGGGAATCCGTAGAGATCTTTTACCTCATCAAGGGCACATTTTACGCCGCCCTTTCCAACTTCCATACGGTCCAGGGATACCATGAGTCCCACGATTTCTACATCGGCTGCTCCTTTTACCTTCGGTACGGTCTCCTCCATGGATTTTCCGGAAGTGGTAACATCCTCGATCATGACAACGCGGTCACCGTCTTTTAGTTTGCTTCCCAGAAAACTTCCCTTGTCAGCGCCATGATCCTTCTCCTCTTTCCGATCGGAACAGTAACGAATCTCTTTGCCAAACAGTTCACTGTATGCAATCGCAGTGACTACACTCAGCGGAATGCCCTTGTATGCCGGTCCGAAAAGCACATCAAAATCATCACCATATTTATCATGAATGGCTTTTGCATAATACTCACCCAGCTTCTTTAACTGGGAACCCGTTACATACGCACCTGCATTCATGAAAAACGGGGATTTTCTTCCGCTCTTTAATGTGAACTCGCCGAATTTCAGCACGTCACAATCTACCATAAATTCTATAAATTCCTGTTTATACTGTTCCATCCTTTCATCCTCCTGTGTTATGTCCGTGTCCTTTAGCGCACTGCGCCGACCAGATCTTTGATATCTTCTACCTGATATTTTTTCATATAAGCTTCAATGCCTTCTGCCACTTCTTTTGCGGCATAGGGATTGGCAAAATTAGCAGTCCCCACAGAAACCGCGGTTGCTCCTGCCAGGATAAATTCCAGTGCATCATCTGCGTTCGTGATACCGCCCATACCGATGATCGGAATCTTCACTGCATTAGCTGCCTGATAAACCATCCGGACTGCCACCGGTTTCACAGCCGGACCGGACATACCGCCGGTCTTATTTGCCAGAGCAAAGGTTCTTCTGTTGATATCAATCTTCATACCGGTCAGAGTGTTGATCATGGACAGGGCATCTGCTCCTCCTGCCTCTGCAGCCTTTGCCATGACGGTAATGTCCGTCACATTGGGACTTAATTTCATGATGACCGGCTGCTTTGCCCGTTTTTTTACCTGCTCAGTAATATGCTGCAGTGCTTTCGGATCCTGCCCGAAGGCAATGCCGCCTTCCTTTACATTGGGGCAGGAAACATTGATCTCCAACAGATCCACCGGCTCCTCCGCCAGACGTTCTACCACCTCACAGTAATCTTCTTCACTCTTTCCGCAAACATTGACAATAATCTTCGTATCGTACTGCTTCAGGAACGGGATATCTCTTTTTACAAATACATCAATCCCCGGATTCTGCAGACCAATGGCATTGAGCATGCCGCTTCTGGTCTCTGCGATTCGAGGTGTCGGATTGCCCGGCCACGGCACATTTGCCACGCCCTTGGTCACTACGGCACCCAATGCCCCCAGGTCATAAAATTCACTGTACTCAGCACCGGATCCAAAGGTTCCGGATGCAGTCATGACTGGATTTTTAAGCTCCACACCTGCGATGGTTACTTTTGTATTCATTACAGTTCCACCTCCGTACTTAAAAATACCGGTCCATCTTTGCAGACTCTCTTATTGTGCACATGGGAATGTCCGTCCACCTCTTTTGACTGGCAGACACAGGCAAGACAGGCTCCGATGCCGCAGGCCATGCGCTCTTCCATGGAAATGTAACACTCGATGCCTTTTTCCTCCGCATAAGCCTTGATGGCACGGAGCATCGGTTTCGGACCGCAGGCATAGATGACATCTGCTTCAATTTCATGCTCACGGACAGCATCCATGACATTTCCCTTCGTTCCTGCACTTCCATCTTCCGTTGCGATATAGAAGTCTCCGGATGCGGACAGTTCTTCTGTCAGAAACAGTTCATCCCGGTATCCGGCTACTGTCTGCACTCCCGTACAGCCCTGTGCCTTCAATGCAGCTCCCAGCTGTACCATCGGCGGCACGCCGATACCTCCGCCCATCAGAAGCGGCTTCTTTCCTTTTAACGGGAATCCATTTCCCAGAGGTCCTAAGATCTCCAGTTTATCTCCGGCTTTCCGTCCGGAAAATTCTGCAGTTCCTTCTCCGACTACCCGATATACAAGGCGAAGTTTTCCTTCCTCTGCATTGATTTCGCAGATACTGATAGGACGCGGCAGCATATGACTTCCGTCACTGCAGTATACAGATACAAACTGTCCCGGAACTGCGTCTTTTGCAATCTGCTCGGTCTGAAGCCACAGGCTGAAAATTCCGGAAGCAATCTCTTTCTGCTCCAGAACGGTGGCAAATTCTCTGTTCTTCATGTCTTTATTTTCTCCATTCTTCGACGCAGGCGGAACACGTCCTACGCATTCCGCCCGTATTATCATCTATTAAAGTGCTGCGTCCAAAGCTCCCTGAATATCTGCAATCATAGCCTCTACGGCCGCACGGGATGCATCTCCAAAATTCTCTGCTCCGAATTTTGCATATGCTTCCTGTTTGTAAGCGGCAATGATACCTCTGGAAGAATTGACAATTGCACCCAGACCGTCTTCATTGAAGAAATGAACCAGGTCTTTTCCTTTTCCGCCCTGCGCACCGTACCCAGGTACCAGAATGAAGGACTTCGGCATTACTTTACGAAGAATCTCGCCCTGTTCCGGATAGGTGGCACCTACTACAGCTCCGATATAGCTGTAACTGTCACCCATGTGGTCTTCGCCCCACTGAGCAACCTTCTCTCCTACCATCTCATACAGCGGTTTACCATTGATCAGCTGATCCTGAAACTCACCGCTGGATGGGTTGGAAGTCTTTACAAGGATGAAGAGACCTTTCTTCTCCTGTTTGCAGACATCAATGAACGGTTTCACACCGTCAGATCCCAGATATGGATTAACCGTGGCAAAATCCTCGTCAAAGCCTGCATAGGTTTTGCTTCCTACCTGCACCTTTCCAAGATGGCCGGTTGCATAAGCTGCAGAAGTGGAACCGATGTCACCACGTTTAATATCACCGATCACTACCAGATCTTTGGATTTACAGTAGTCTACAGTTTTCTTATATGCTTTCAGGCCCTCGATGCCAAACTGCTCGTACATGGCAATCTGCGGTTTGACTGCCGGAATCAGGTCATAGGTTTTGTCTACGATCTCTTTGTTGAACTGCCAGATTGCTTCTGCCGCTCCCTCCAGAGTTTCTCCAAACTCGTCAAACGCTTTTTTCTGAATATGCTCCGGTACATAAGAAAGCATCGGGTCAAGTCCTACCACGATAGGTGCCTTTGTTTTCTGAATCTTGTTGATCAGTTTGTTAATCATGGAAATCTCCTTCTTTGGTCTTAAAAATTTCTACTGCGTTCTAGTGTAGCATAACTGTTCCGTGATTTCAATGCGTATCCAGCACCTTTTCCAGTTCCTCAATCACGATTTTCAATGCCTTGATCCGGGCATATTTCTTATCTACGGACTCCAGCACATGCCATGGTGCATAAATGGTACTGGTCTTTGCAATCATTTCGTTGACCGCATCCTCATACTGATCCCATTTTTCACGGTTACGCCAGTCCTCATCGGTAATTTTCCACTGTTTTTCCGGCGTATTCTGTCGGTCTGTAAAACGGCGCAGCTGGGTCACTTTGTCGATCTGTACCCAGAACTTGATAATCACGGCACCCCAGTCATAGAGTTCCTTTTCAAATTCATTGATCTCATTGTAAGCACGCTTCCAGTCATTTTCACTGCAGAAGCCTTCCAGACGCTCCACCATGACTCTGCCATACCAGGTCCGGTCAAAGATGGCTATATGCCCGGTCTTGGGAAGTCTTGTCCAGAACCGCCACAGATAATGCCTTGCCTTCTCATGCGGCTCCGGGCTGGCAATGGGATGTACTTCGTAGCCTCTCGGATCCAGCGCTCCTGTAATCCGCTTGATATTACCACCTTTTCCTGCTGCATCCCAGCCTTCATAGGCGATGATTACCGGCACTTTCTTCCGGTACAGACGATTGTGAAGCTCTCCCAGACGGGTCTGCAGCTGCTTTAACTCTTCCTGATATTCTTCATCTGCCAGCTCTTTGTCCAGCGGAATCTCGGAGAGCAGCGGCATCTTTTCCAATGGAAAAACATTTTGCAGAAGCGGCACCGCCATATCCCGGTTATTAAATGCAATGTCAATTCCCTGGGTCAGTGTCTCCAACACCTGCAGTTCCATCCATTTCTTTGATTTGGCATCAATGATGTACCAGGGTGCCGACGGCATACTGGTATCTTTCATATAGGAAGAAAATGCATCCACACATTTTTCATAATGGTGGTTCTGCCACATGTCATTTCTATTAACACGCCACATGGTGTCTTTTTCCTCTGCCAGATGTTTGATCCGTTTCTTCTGCTCTTTTTCTGAAATATGCAGGAAAAATTTCATAACCAGATATCCATTATCCGTCAGCTGACGCTCAAACCGGCGAATGCTCTCGATCCGTTTCGTATATTCTGATTCCTTCAGTTCGCCGCGCAGGTAATCGCCTACCGTTTCACCCATCCAGCCAGAATCCAGAAATACAAATTTTCCCGCTTCCGGAATCTTTGCAAAATGCCGGTACAGAAACGGCCGCCGCTCCTCTTCCTCAGTTTTCTTCTCCATAGATTCCACTTTAAAGAACCGCGGATCAATGTTTTGGATAATCTCTCCGATGCAGCTTCCCTTTCCAGCCGTTCCCCAACCCTCCATAAGTACCAGTACCGGAACCTTCTTTTCTTTAATGAGCATCTGCTGCCGCGCCAGCTTATCCCTCGCTGCAATAAGACGTTTTTTCAGCTCCCCTTCCTCTGGTTTCTCTGTAGCTTTCCATTCTCTCAGCATGTGTGTACCCCCTGATCCATTTTATTTTTTATATTTTCCAAACAAAAACAATCGTAATATGCCTGCGTGGTCAATGATGTAAATAAGTACTGCCGTGATGGCGCTCATGACCACAAATGCTGCGCCTCCATAGAGCAGTCCTTCCATGCTCCAGAAAGTATAAATAATCCCCTCCGGATTCAGTACTTTCGCAAACTGGTAATGAAGAACATAGATTTCCAGCGTATAAAGTCCCAGCTGTGCAAGTCTCTGTTTTGCCCGGCAGTCTTTCCAATCCAGAACTGCCCGAATCAGCCAGAAACATCCAAGGAAGGAAGCAATGGTCTGTACCCCAAGCATCACAATGCCAGTCACCGTCACCAGATCCAGTTTCACGACCATCATTAGAAATACAATGCCGCCAATCCAGGCTGTCCACCGCTGCTGCTGCACCGGTACATACTTTTCCACCGACTCCTCATGCATTCCAACAAAATATGCCACGGTGTAATAGGGGAGATAAATTACCAGTATGGACGGACTTAAGAACGTCACACCTACCAGATATGCTGCCAGAATCACACCGCATCCCAGGAACCAGATCCCCCAAAACACCATCTCTTTTCCTCTGCCCCACAGATTCTGAATCAGTTGTGCTGCATAAGCAAACAGCGTAAATAAAAACAGTGTCATTAAAAACCACAAACCATAGTCCAGTTGAAACAATACCGTCTTCAATGCCCGCGGCACATAGGTCAGATGCTGCACCACCAGCCAGGAAAAGAATGGGAGAAGATATGCCACTGCCCGCTTTTTCATGCGCGCACAGAATTGTTCTACACTCTGTATTTTCGTCCCTTTTCCTGCCAGATATCCACTGACCAGAAAAAATAATGGCATCTGGATGGATTTGATCACATCGTAGAGATAGGGATCCGTCATATGATTATGGACCTGTACGTGTCCGAACATGACCAGTAAAATGGCAATTCCTTTCAGACAGTCCAGAGATTCGTTCCGTTCTTTCATGTAGATACCTCATTATCTTCAATCCACGGGCACCCGAGTATGGGGATATAAGCGTCTGTGAGCGGAACCGCTTATATCCCCACACCCGTTTGCCCGCCACTTTCACTATTAATCTTATATTTCAGTTTATCACAGTGATTGTCACCCGGCAAGGAATGTGTTAGACTATTTAGAGTTATACACATTCACATGGAGAAAACACACTATGATAGAAAAGATTAAGAAAACACCGCTCTATCCGATTCTGGCGGGCATCTATCCGCGGATTCACAAGATCTACATCTGGCTGGTATGGCAGATCTGCTATCTGCTTCCGGTAGAGCATAAAAAAATCGTCTTCAGCAACTTTAACGGCGGCGGCTTTGGCGACAACACCCGCTACATTGCGGAGGAATGCATCCGCCGGAAGATTCCTTATAAAATGTATTGGGTCTGTGAAAAGCCTGGCTGCACATTTCCGCCTGAACTAACCATCATCCGACCCAACACAGCAGCTTTTGTCTATCACATGGCAACCGCCGGTGTCTGGGTGGACAATACGAGAAAGCTTTATTATTTCAAAAAGAAAAAAAGTCAGACTTACATCCACACCTGGCATGCAGGTCCCGGTCTGAAACGAATCGAACGTGATGCAGGCAGCGGACTTTCCAAAGAATACATTGCCTATGCCAAAAAAGACTCCAAGGCTATCGACCTGCTTCTGTCCAACTGCAGATTCTGGACCCAGTGTTTTAAGAGCTGCTTCTGGTACGATGGTCCGATTATGGAAAAGGGACTTCCCAAAAATGATCTGTATTTCCAGGATCAGACCCCTCTTCGCAGCATGATCCGTGATTACTACCATCTTCCTCAGGATATGAATCTGGTGCTCTATGTACCGACCTGGCGTGAGAACCGGAAACTCAATGCTTATCATCTGGATTTTGATGGATGTATCAAAGCCTTCGAGGAACGCTTCGGCGGCAAATGGGCCATGCTGGTCCGCATGCATCCTAATGTAAATGCAGCAGACTTCGACATTCACTACACGGACCGGATCATCAATGCTTCTCCGTATCCGAACAGCCAGGAACTCTTAGCTGCCGGAGACGCTGTCATCACAGACTACTCCTCCTGCGGATTTGATTATCTGCAGCTTGACCGCCTGTCCTTTTTCTATGCAGAGGACTATGATCAGATGAAGCGTGACAAAGGATATTATATGGAACTTTCCGAGCTTCCGTCCCCCATCGCCTTTAATAATGGGCAGATGCTCAAAAATATTCTTGATTTCTCATGGGAGGAATACGAAGAAAAAAGAAAGACTTTCATGAAAAAAATGGATTATTACGATGATGGTCACGCGGCAGAAGCGGTAGTTGATTATATTTTGAAGCTGAAATAGCAGATTTTGAATATTGTAAAAACAATTTGCATATGCTATAATGCCAATAGGCAAAAGAAGTATGAATTCGGTCAATTATATGCACCGAAACGAAAATCCCCGGAGGGCAGTCCGGGGATTTTCTTATTCCATTACGGTGGAATCACGCCGAGGTTAGTTGTCATTTCTTCTGCCGTCTAACCATTTGATGATGTAGTGGCAGGCTACACCGGCCACCGTCAGCGCCACCAGACTTCCCACCACCATCACTGTTTTGGTCAATCCGTCTCCCAGTCCCAGTACCCCTGCACCGGTCTGCAGAAACATATAGAGGAACATGTGAAAGCACAGAATCGGTAACGTCTGCCGGCCCACCATACCACATGCCCGCATTACTTGCGGACATCTTGCTTCCAGCCGGTCTCCGATGACGAATATGGTGTAGGAACCAAAGATTCCTACCGCCAGATAGAGAAGCATGCTCACTCCATAATTTCCACAGGACAGATTCACACTACCGCTTAAAAATCCCAGCAGCAAGAAGAAATTCAGGCACGCAATTCCAAGACGGATATCGTTGGTCAGCGTCTTCACACCACCCCATTCTTTTAATTTCTCCCCTGCCGCAAAGAACACGGTAAAATAGGGCACTGCTTCCAGACTCCAGGGCAATAACAGCGGCGCCGCATAATGCCAGATCACTGATACAGCAAGACCTCCTCCCAGCAGCCAGTATTTTTTCTGACTCCTGCTGATGAGTCCGTACCAGGCATAGACCAGAAATAGTGCCGTCAGAAACCAAAGCGGCGAATTAAGAATATCCATGAGTACAGGATTTGAACCGGCATAACCACTTCTCCACATCTGGTTCCGGGAATAGAGGATTCCGAACAGAGAAGCAAGTTTTAAATCTCCCGGTATTCCGCCCAGCACACAATCCTTTACCCAGAAAAACACCCAGAGAAAGGCACTGGTTCCAAAGTAGGGAATGAGGAGGCGTTTTGCTTTTTTCAGAAGAAACGTTCCATAGGATTCTCCTTCTTTTACCCGATAGGTATAACCGGCTGCCACAAAGAAAATGGGCATATAGAACATGCCGCCATAGTAAGTGACAAGTCCAAGTCTGCAGCCAGCATGCACCAGCAGCACCACCAGGATACCCATGGCTTTTCCAAAATCCAGCCATTCCAGCCGTCCGGAAGAATTCAGCCCAAAGTTCTTAGGATGGGCATTATTCGTGTTTTCTAAACATCCGTTTTTCAATGAAGGCTTCTCCTTTCTTTCCCAACGGTTCCACATATCGTACAGATAATTCCGATAGCAGCCCGGTAACTGCACTGATCAGAATCAGATTCAGGAAACAGGTCAGATTATAACCATACAGCGGTTCTGCAATCAGGAAGAACCAGGACCCCAACGTGGCAATGACCAGAAAATGAATCAGATACAGGGAATAGGAAATTCGTCCCAGATACTGAAATACTCCCAAGGAGAAAAACTGCTGCACCGGCTCCAGATTAAGCACAGAAAACACAAACAACAATACCCCAAACAGGTGATAGTAATTGACAAATACAAAAGGCAGAATTCCCCAGATCGTTCCCTCGTAGCCAAATCCTGCAGAAGGGTAGCACATGAAGTAAAGTCCTACTGCGAAAAACACCCAGTTCAGCACTTTACTACTGCATATATTTTCTTTCACTTTCCAGTTTGTATACATAAAATCACAAAGCACATATCCGAGGAAAATACCGATAAAATCTGTTCTGAGCAGCGCCACTGCCAGCACTCCGTAAACAATCCAGCGCCATTTTTTCCCACTTAGCAATGCCGCGCATCCATAATCAAGGTAAGCACCAAGAAACAGCATCTGCAGGGTCCACAGCACTCCATTATATTTGTTTGTTCCGAATAAAAAGCAGCCATACAGGGATTCCTTAAGCATTTCCACAAAAGACGGTGCAAAGACATTGAACCCGGCAAACCACTCTTCAGAACCGGCCAGTGCTGCCGCAGGACCATTTTGATAAAGCCCCAGCGCCATGGCAAGCCAAATGACCATATTTACCACCAGCACTGTTGGCATCAGCCGGAAATACCGTTTTGCCGCGCTTCTTTTTAACCGGTTCTTATACCCGGTCGCGAAAAAACTTCTGCACAATACAAAGCCACTGATCACAAGAAACAGCCGTACCGCTGTATTTCCGTTAAAGAGAAGATTGAGCGGTGATTTTCCAATGATAATATCCAGATTGTCCGGCAGATGGCAGGCTTCCGGCTGATAGTGATACATGCCATAATAAAAGGCAAAGACAAAATGGGTCAGAAACACGCACACGCATCCAAACCCCTTCAGTCCGTCCAGGTAGACTAATTTATTCTGCTGCATAGATCCACCACTTTCGCTTTTTTCAGAAGGTGCACTGCGAACAATGCCAGAATTCCAAGCTGAATCACTGCAAATACCCACATAGGCATCATGGATTCCCCATTCACCGCCTCCTGGTATCCGGCAAAGGTTACGATCTGTAAAAATACCGGCACCAGGAACCATTTCGGCTCTATAAATGCAAACATCACCGCCAGCACACAGAACAGATAACCTGCAGTCTGATCCATATAGGGCAGGAAATATGCGGCAGCAAGGCCAAAGAACAACATCAGTTCCAGAATCATGGGAGACGTCTGTTCTTCCCATTTGCTCTGGGAAAATACCCACACACCGATCACCAGAAGTCCAAAAGTCAGGAAAAGACCTACCGTGGCAAGCGGTTCGAAGGACTGCCCCTGCATGGACGTATTTCCAATGATCTCATAGATATTGGGCCAGTGGAAGGTGGTCAGCGTATATCCAGCTCCCATCCATGCCCGGTAACTATAGACAAAACGCGCTGCAGCCACCATAACCGGCAGCACCAGCTGCAGATTGTTCAGTTTTCTCATCTGCCACAGCAGCATACAGACTGCAAGGAGCCCCACATACCGCACATGCAGAAGCAGTGCCGCGGACAATACCACCGAAAACAGCCATCCACAGCCATTTTCCAGAAAGAGAAGCGCACTTACTATAAGCAGGGCTCCCACACAGGCATTATTTCTTAAAATCGTTCCATCCGCAATCACCGTCGGAAGAATCAGTAACACACTGTAGGTCAGAAGACTCTTTCGTCCATTTCCAGTGATCTGATGGACAAGCACGGCACCTGCCACCGCCAGATACCATTCCGCCAGCAGATAAAGGGGATGCGGCATACCGCTGTCCGGGAACGAAGTGCGAAGCACCAGTCCCACGCCCGTGATGCAGACCGCCAATAATGCTTCCAGAAAATCAAAGGTCATTCCTGCAATCCGGAATTTCCGAAATAGCAGCTCTCTTAAGAAGTTATCCACCTTCATCGAAGAATCTCCCTCCCTTCTTCCACATGGTCTGCAAGAATATTCCCCGGGTCGTGGATATATTCCCACAGATCAAGACCGATCCTCACCAGAAGAAACAGCTGGATAAATGCCAGCGCTCCGTAGGATACCAGCGGCAGCTGTTTGGTCAGATACTGAGCATAGCCCACTACCGTCAGAAAGGAGGCCGTGACAAACAGTGGAAAACGCTTCGGTCGTAGCAGCGTATAGATCAGTAAAAATGCATCCGTCACATAAAGATACCGCTCATGCATATGGGGAATGAAATACGTAGTCAGCATACCGAAAAAGACAACCATCAAAATCACACATTCCCTTGTGACCTGCACCTTCTGATAGGCCAGATAGGACATGACCATCATGAGAATTCCAAGGATCAGCAGCATACCTGCTTTCACATACTCGTCCAGGAAGAAATTATTTCCTATGATCTGATAAATGTTCGGGAACTTGATGGACAGAGACCATCGGTCCTTTCCCCCCTGAAATGCATAAATGCCGATCAGTTCCTTAAAAGGGCGCCCGGCAATCCATGCCGGAAGAATGCCCACAAAATACATAACCGGAATCGTGATAAAATGTTTTAGATCCACCTTTTTCCTCACCCAGAGAATCACCAGAAACGGAAAAATAAACAGCGTCTGTAATTTTACCGCAAAAGCCGCTCCGTAGAACCACATCCCCCTCCAGGTCCGGTTATTCATGAGATAATATACACTGGCCAGAATAAGCAGCGTGTAAATAATATCGCACTGAGACCAGACTGCTGCATTTAAGATCACCGTTGGAAGGAACAGGAACACGCCATAAGCCAGATATCCCCGCTTTCTGCTGCCGCTGCACTCTGTCACCATCCGTCCGATAAGGGCCGCCCCTGCAAAATCCAGCAGACAGCAGAGTCCTTTAAAAGCAGTCATGGCATTGACCGGAAGCAGTGTAATGAAATACAAAATATACATAACCGGCGGCGCGTAGTCGTAAAAATCATCTGCCAGTGCCCTGAATCCCCCTTCGGAAAGCCGGGCCAGCCAGTCACTCCAGTAGACACTCCAGTCCTCCGCCACAAAGGTGCGGACCGCCAGCCGGACTGCCACCGCCAGTATGGTAATCAGTACCAGAAACAAAAGATCCGATTTTTCTGTTTTTTTCTCCTGATTCATAAAATAAACTCCTGTATACAAAGCCGGCAGACGAAAGACACAATCCTCTTTCCGCCTGCCGGCGACCATTTACTAATTCAGTACTTTTTCAATAATATATCTCGGACGCGCTTTGGTCTCCAGATAGATCTTGCCGATATACTCGCCGATCACACCGATGGCCAGAAGCTGCAGGCCTCCAATGGCCCAGATAGATACAATGAGAGACGTCCATCCGATACTGGTATGTCCAAGAAAATGCTGTACCAGAGAATAGATCAGCATACCGATGCTGCACAGGAAAATGAACAGCCCCAGAAATACAATAAACCGGATCGGCTTCGTGGACAGGGATGTAATACCGTCGATAGCCAGTGCCAGCATCTTCTTCAACGGATACTTGGACTCTCCTGCCATACGTTCATGGCGCTCATAAGTCACCACATCCGTCTTGAATCCGATCATGGGAACGATACCGCGGAGGAACAGGTTCACTTCTTTATACTTCGCCATCTCTTCCAGCGCACGTTTGCTCATGAGACGATAATCTGCATGATTGAAAACGATCTCTCCGCCCATCATACTGATCATATGATAGAAACTCTCTGCTGTGAACCGTTTGAAAAAGGTATCTGTCGTACGCGCGGAACGCACACCATAGACAATCTCACAGCCATCATAATATTTCTCCACCATCTGATCGATGACGTCGATATCATCCTGCAGATCTGCATCCAGGGAAATGGTCATATCTGCATACTCTTTGGCAGTCATCAGTCCGCCAAGCAGCGCATTCTGATGTCCTCTGTTTCTGGAAAGCTTGACTCCTGCAAAGATTGGGTCCTGCTCATGAAGCTCCTCGATCATGGACCAGGTACGGTCTTTGGAACCATCATTTACAAACATAATCCGGCTGTCTCTGGAAATCAGATTCCGTTCCATGAGACTTTCCATCTTTTCTTTCAGCCTTTTGGAAGTCTCTGGAAGCACTTCCTGCTCGTTATAGCAGGGCACTACCAGATACAAAATATCATTCTTTTCTCTTTCCATCATTCTCTTCCTTACAGTCCGCGGATATATTCCTCAATGGCATCATGCCAGTCTGCAAAACGGAAATCTCCGGTTAGACGGAACATGAAGTTATCAAGAATCGAGTAAGCCGGACGATTGGCAGATGCCGGATTGTCTTTTACATACTCTTCCGTGGTAATATGGTCAACTTTGGTGCTCTTTCCTGCCAGGCGGAAAATCTCGTCCGTGAAATCTGCCCAGTTGGTATCTCCTTCACAGGTACCGTGGAAAATGCCGTAGTTCTCCGTCGGAAGCAGATAAGCCATAGCCTTTGCCAGCTCTGCTGCACTGGTCGGGGTTCCCAGCTGATCTTTCACCACGCGGACCACGTCATGGTTTTCGGACAGTTTCAGCATGGTCTTTACAAAGTTATTGCCATCGCCGTAGAGCCATGCAGTACGGATGATGAAGAACTCTTTTGCAAACTGCTGTACGAATTTCTCACCGGCCAGTTTTGTCACACCGTAAGCACTCTGGGGATCCGGAGTATCGAATTCGGTGTAGGGTCTGGTTCCGTGTCCGTCGAAGACATAGTCCGTAGAAATATGAAGCATCTTTGCACCGACTTCCGTTGCCGCGATACTTAAGTTTCTCGGTCCTAATGCATTGATTTTCCATACGATGTCACCGGCAGTCTCGCATCCGTTTACATTGGTAAATGCAGCACAGTTCAGGATTGCATAGGGTTTTACCTCTCTTGCCAGCTCCATGACTTTGTCAATATCGGTGATGTCAAGTTCTGCCACATCGGTATTCACCAGTTCATACTCGCTGTGGGGCGCCAGTTCCTTATTGATTGCTCTTCCAAGCTGTCCGTTACATCCTGTGATGATCAGTTTTTTCTTCATTTTTTTCCTTCTCCTTTTTCAGTTCCTGCTCAAGGTCCTGCAGTCTTTTTTCATTCAGTGCCACCATCTGATCCAGTGTCCGCACACTGTTGGACAGACGGGACAGCGCTACTGTCAGCGAAAATATAATCAACAGCGAAAAACAAAATCCCAGAAAGAAGATCATGTTTACCGGTGCATAGATTCCCAGAAAATTCGATACGATATTTAAAAGTACCGGAGCACAGTCAAAGATCAACAGTGCCGCCAGCACCATCATCCAGACCAGTGCGTATTTCAGCTCCAGGCTCCGTTTCCGTATCATATTAACCAGAACCGCCAGAATCGCCAGAATGGCAATTGCAATGACGATCTGAAGTTTCAGTGTCATCATAATCCCACTCTCCTCTCTAGCGTCTTAAGATTTCCATAAAAATTGCAAGGGTTACTTTTATCATATAATAAGCGGATTTCGGTCCTGCAATAGAGGAAGTTCCCTCTTCTCTCTCCCTCATAATCACCGGAAGCTCCGTTACTTTCTTCTTTTTCCGAAGAATCGCCACCACACTCTCCGGTTCCGGATAGTCTTTCGGATAATTCTCCGCATAAATCTTCATGACATCCCGGTTCACCATCCGCATGCCGGATGTGGGATCTGTCACTCTCGCCCCGGTCACCAGACGGATCAGGGTGGAAAAATACCGGATGCCGACTCTCCGCAATCCGGAAGACTGGAATCCTTCTTTCTCAATAAAGCGGGAGCCGATGACCATATCACTGCCTGTTCGCACCAGTTCTTCCGACATCTGCTCGAGATAAGCCGCATCGTGCTGTCCATCCCCATCAAACTGCACTGCCACGTCATAATGGTTCTGACAGCCGTAAAGATATCCCGTCTGCACCGCTCCGCCAATGCCAAGATTCACGGAAAGATTCACATGATTCAATCCGTTTTTCTGGCATACCTGCAGCGTATCATCTGTAGAACAGTCGTTGATGACCACATAATCAAAACCCGGCGCGTGTTCTTTTATATCCTGTACTGCCCGCAAAATACTCCCACTCTCATTGAAAGCCGGAATAATTACAAGTTTTTTCATACTTTTTTCTTCTCCTGATTAGGTTCACTACCCTTTATTGTACCACAGATCTTACCGGATGACAAACTGTGACAGCACCCGCACTACCCTGCACAGATCCGTTACCCATGCAAAAGGAACATGATTTTCCACCAGCGCCCGGTGTCCTTCCATCATAGATTCCACATAGGCCCCCAGACTGTTGGTGCTGGTACCGCCATGGGACATATAAATCAGTATTTCCGGTAAATAAGAAAGTGTTACCTCTTTCCGGTATAAAATGCGGACCATAAACTCATAATCCCCGGAAATCCGGTAATCTGTCCGGTACAGACCGAACCTGTCGTAAACCTCTTTTTTCAGATACAAGGTCGGATGTCCCGGCATCCAGCCGCTTCGAATTACACCCTGGCCCTGATGCCATTTCCGGACGATCCGATCACCATCCATATAACAGAGATCTCCATGCACGCCATCCGTACCCTCTTTTTCCATGATCTCCACCATGCGCATGAGTACGCCCTCGTCTGCATACCGGTCAAAACAGCAGCCCACAATATCACCTGTTGCCATACAGATGCCTTTATTGATGGCATCGTAGATACCATTGTCCTTTTCCGACATCCAGGAAATGCGGCCCGGCTCTTTTTCTTCCAGTTCTTTTAAAAGATCCACCGTGCCGTCCGTGGACCCGCCGTCCACAATAATGTGCTCGATATTCGGATAGGTCTGTTTTTTCACCTCTGCGAGAATCCGCTTCAGATTTTCAATATCATTATAGGTAGTGGTTACTACCGATACTTTTGGAAATGTATTCATCTATTCTCCCTGCCCCCACAGCCTGTGATACAGCGCTGCATATTCCATAAAACGGTCATTTTTCTCATATTGTACCGCCCTCGTAAGGCAGTCTTCTTTTCTCATGGGATGCTCCCGTTCGGCAAGGATTGCCTGCCGCAATGCCTCTGCATCTCCTTTTCTCACCACCCGGCCACAGGTCTTATCGAGACTCTCCGGGCTTCCTCCGGTCTCAAAGGTAATGACCGGCGTTCCACAGGATAATGCCTCCAGATTGGTGGTCGGAAAATTATCTTCCAGCGTGGCATTGACAAACACATCTGCCATGGAATAGTATCCAGCCAGTTCTTCCGCATTTTCCGTCCGGGTGATGCCAATGATCTCTTCTGGCAGTTCCCTGATCTGCTTTTCGTTTAATCCAATCAAAATGATCTTACAGTCTTCTGGCAGTTTTTTCGCAAGCCCGCAGAAATAAGATAGTCCTTTCCGCCGCTCCCACACATTGGCTACACCGAGAATCACAAAACTATGCTCCAACCCCAGTTTTTTCCGGAGATCATTTTCTGTTGGCCGGAAAATCGTCTGATCTACCCCATTAGGAATGACCTGTACTGGATAGTCTTTTAAGAAAGACTGTTTCACTTCGTCAGCCAGCCATCGGGCGGGCGTCAC
>OKVK01000626.1_pt1 | contig 22384 bp, 13 predicted proteins | sample 1604771 | NCBI WGS metagenome assembly OKVK01 (sample SAMN01760906, study PRJEB22395) | human gut metagenome | reverse complement strand
AAAATGAACCATATTAGTACTGATATATATAAATAATTTAGATCATTTACTTATAACTTCAAAACAGGAAATCAATGGCACAAGAAGACGATTTGAGAGCATTGGGAAAAATAATGGATTTTCTCCGTGCCGTGAGTATAATACTCGCAATTATGAATGTATATTGGTATTGCTACGAGGCAATGCACATATGGGGAGTGACAATCGGGGTGGTTGACAGAATCCTGATCAACTTCAACCGTACAGGCGGTTTATTCCATTCCATTCTCTACACCAAGCTGTTTTCGCTTCTTCTCCTGGCGCTCTCATGTTTGGGAACCAAGGGCGTGAAAGCAGAAAAGATGAGTTGGAACAGGATTTTTACGGTTCTTGCAGTTGGCTTCTTCTTGTTCTTCCTCAACTGGTGGATATTATTGTTGCCTATATCTTATTTGGGCAATGCCACGCTGTACATCTTTACAATGACAGCAGGTTATATCTGCCTATTGATGGGTGGACTGTGGATGAGCCGACTCTTGAAGCACAACCTCATGGAGGATGTCTTCAATAATGAGAACGAGAGTTTCATGCAGGAGACCAAACTCATGGAGAACGAGTATTCCGTCAATCTGCCAACACGATTCTATTACAAGAAGAAATGGCAGAGAGGATGGATCAACGTGGTCAATCCGTTCCGAGCGACCATCGTGTTAGGTACACCGGGTAGTGGTAAGTCCTTTGCTGTAGTGAACAACTACATCAAACAGCAGATAGAGAAGGGGTATTCAATGTATATCTATGATTTCAAGTTTTCCGACCTTTCGACGATTGCCTACAACCACATGATGAACCATCAGAATGGATATAAGGTCAAGCCCCAGTTCTATGTCATCAACTTTGATGATCCTCGCAGAAGTCATCGCTGCAATCCCATTCACCCGGATTTCATGAGTGACATTTCCGATGCTTATGAGAGTGCATACACCATCATGCTCAACCTCAACAAGACGTGGGTTCAGAAGCAGGGCGACTTTTTCGTGGAGAGTCCGATTATCCTCTTTGCAGCCATCATCTGGTACTTACGCATCTACAAGAACGGGAAGTATTGTACCTTTCCCCATGCCATCGAACTGCTCAATCGCAGATATGAGGATGTCTTTCCGATACTGACGAGCTATCCCGAACTGGAGAACTACCTATCTCCGTTCATGGATGCATGGCAAGGTGGAGCGATGGAGCAGTTGGCGGGGCAGATTGCAAGCGCAAAGATTCCGCTGTCACGAATGATCTCACCACAACTCTACTGGGTGATGTCCGCAAGCGAGTTTACACTCGACATCAACAATCCCGAAGAACCGAAGATTCTATGTGTCGGCAACAATCCCGACCGTCAGAACATTTATGGTGCGGCACTTGGTTTGTACAACAGCCGCATCGTGAAACTCATCAACAAGAAGGGACAACTCAAATCATCCGTTATCATTGACGAGTTGCCGACTATCTATTTCAAGGGTTTGGATAATCTGATTGCTACGGCACGAAGCAACAAGGTGGCGGTGTGTTTAGGCTTCCAGGACTTCTCGCAGTTGGTTCGCGATTATGGAGACAAGGAGGCAAAGGTGGTTATCAATACCGTTGGTAATATCTTCAGCGGACAGGTCGTTGGCGAGACCGCCAAGACTTTATCCGAACGTTTCGGCAAGGTGCTCCAAAAGCGCCAGTCCATTTCCATCAATCGTCAGGATGTCTCTACATCTATCAATACCCAGATGGATAGTCTCATTCCGCCAAGCAAGATTAGCGGACTCACCCAAGGTATGTTTGTCGGCTCTGTTTCCGACAACTTCACCGAGCGCATAGAGCAGAAGATCTTCCATGCCGAGATTGTCGTTGACACCGACAAGGTAAAGCGAGAGGAAAGCCATTATCAGCCTATCCCCATCATTAACGACTTCAAGGATGCCGATGGCAACGACTGCATGAAGCAAGCTATTCTGGACAATTACAACCAAATCAAGGAGGATGTCAAACAAATTGTCAAGGATGAACTGGAGCGCATCGCAGGTGACGAGAGCTTAAAGCATCTCATACAGAAATAAACAATAAAGCGAGTAACTTTTAGGAATTGTCCTTTCAGTTACTCGCCCCTGCATACATATATGGGATTTATCGTTTTTTATCGTCTCATTCTTTCCAATTCATCATCCTTTCGCATCTTGTCGTTCAACTTCTCCTGCATTCTGTCAAGGAAGTAAGTACGGCTATGGTTTTTGCGTCTTCTGATGTCGGTGTAGAAACGATAGCAGTCCTTGGCTTTGATGCCGAAGAACTGGTACATGGCTTGCGCCAAGTCCTTGAATTTCACATCGCCATCGTTCACGCTTCCCATTACGCAGATGCCATATACCATTTCTACAAGGTCAACGGCATTGCCAGTCCATTTCACTAATGGCTTTGATTCTGATGATACTGGCGAAGAGGCTTCTGAAGTGGATGTGGTCACATGAAGATGATATGTTGCTGCCACATGCTCTTGCATTCTGCGGACAAATGCAATAGCCTTGCGCACATACAAGCCTACGGTTCCCAAACAATCCTTTATATGGGGCATTGACAGATGAAAGTCAAGCTCGGTCTCTGCGTATGACAGTGCAAAGACCGCTTGCTTCACGTTAGTGCTGCATAAATCAACCACAACCTTGATAAACTCACGATATGAGTTCTCCAAAGCGTTACCACCTTTGTTCTTATGACCTGCATTCAGCAAGTTGAAAAAATCAGTCTCTATCAATATGTTGTATTCCATGTTGCTGTCTCTTTTATGGGTTTGTACTAATTTGATGTTTCTGTGCGCACATCAGTTATTAGTCCAATACCTATGCCATTCCAAGACAGACTAAACAATAGGATGATGATATTTCCTGATAATCAGCAACTTTATCAAGAGAATAAGATTTTCACAAGGGAATTGCAAGCAGAAATAGTGTAAGGAAAACCGGACACTCGTCCAATCTTCCTTACACGGTTCTTATACCGTTACAACTTGTTCGTAGAAATACCATACTCTTTCATACGGGCATAGAATGTAGTATGGCTCATTTCCAACATTTTTGCCGCATCACGCTTGATGCCATTACATTGCTTCAAAGCCCACAAGATACGCTCTCGATTGATCTTGCGTTCTTGTTCATCAAAGTCCAAAGCCTCTTCTGTCAATGTTGATTGTGACAACTGCAAGTCCTCGACATCTATTATCTCATTCTCGCATAACAGCATAGCTCGCATGATACATGATTTCAACTCACGCACATTACCTGGCCATGTATGGCTTACAAGTGCCCTTTGCGCTTCCTTACTGATACATTTTATTTCTTTGTCCGTATGCCTATCATATAGTTTCAGGAAGAAGTTAGCTAATGGCATAATATCTTCCTTGCAATCCCGCAACCGTGGAATCTCAATAACCGCTTCGTGAAGTCGATAATACAGGTCGCTTCTGAATCGTCCTTCCCGAACTGCCTCTTGCAGGTTTTCGTTGGTGGCGGCAATAATGCGCACATCAGCCACTTTATCTTTTGTAGCTCCCAATGGTCGGTAGCTCTTGGATTGCAACACACGCAGCAGCATTGCCTGTACGTCTTTCGGCAGGTTGCCTATCTCGTCCAAGAACAGCGTACCTCCAGCAGCCAATTCAAAGTAACCTTTTCTTGCTGCGTCTGCACTTGTGAATGCCCCTTTCTCATGCCCGAAGAGAGCGGAAACGGCAAGTTCCGCAGAAAGCGTACCGCAATCTACTACTTCAAAAGGTTTGTCGGCTCTTTTGCTTTGCAGATGTATCTTTTCCGCTATATGTTCTTTGCCTGTTCCGTTGTCTCCAAATATCATAACAGCCATGTCGCTTTTGGCAAACAATTCTGCCATTTTGTATATACGGCGAAACTTCTCACTTTTGCGGTAAACAATCTTGTTATTCAACTCTACGAGTCGTTTCTGCTTGTCTATGATTTCTTCCAAACGTTCATAAACTACATCAAGCAATAATTTCTTCGGTATATAGTCTTCCGCTCCCAATTTCATAGTCCTCACGGCACTCATGCTTTCATCGTAAGATGTCATGATAATAAATGGATTCTGATAGCCGTTACTACGCATCCATTCCAACAGGTCGATGCCGTTATCATTCCCCAAGCGCATATCCGAAATGACAACATCCCATTCAGAGGATTCCCTCACAGCTTTCAGACCATCTCTGTAATTGTAGCATAAGATTGTTTTCCATCCCTTCGCCTCCAACTTCTTGCCCAACATATTGCAAAATGTCGGGCTGTCTTCAATGATTATTACTTTCTTCATGCTGTTACCTCCTCAATTTTCTTTTGTGCGGCTTTGATGATTTCCTCACCATGTGCGAAAACATCCTCAACCGCTTGGTTGATAACGTCGTCTGATGATGTAGAATCTTCTATCAGGTCAAAAAGATAGTTCAAAGACTCGTCAGATTGTACCATCATCCATGAGCTTCTTGCGTGGTGAATGACATCAGACATTTTCTTGCGGTTCTCCTCTTTGGCTACATTACGGATACTGCCCAATGTATCAGTCATTTCCTTTACGAAATTCTCCAAAGTCTCTTTTTCATTACCGTAGGTCAGCAACATAGAGAAGTCTATTTGTTTTTCTGCTATTTTACCGTTCACACACTTTCTTGCAGTGTTTATTAAATCCTTGTCAGACATCGGCTTGAACAGGCAAGCGACAAATCCTGCATCAAGCAGTTCTTGCTCACTCACATTTGGTGCTGCTGTCATAACGACAACAGGAATGGTCTTGGAGTTACGCACGTTCACCATACGCATCATTTCCAGAATCTCGATACCATTCACTTCAGCCATCTTCAAATCCGTTATCAGCAGATCATAAGATTTTTTGCGCATCATATCCAATAAATCCGTGGCATTATTACAAGTGTCACATACGATGCCGTTTGATGCAAACGCCTCACGGATGGTACTCAGTTGCACATGGCTATCATCAATGGCAATGACAGTAAACGAATCGTGTCGTTTCGTTCTATACTGAGTTGGTTCCACATTCCGCTTTTCGGCTGCAGCCATAGGAAGACTAATGGCAAAGATACTTCCAAGCCCTTGGTGACTGGACACATCGATTTTCCCTTTCATAAGTGAAACGAGGTTCTTGACAATGGAAAGCCCCAAACCAAATCCCGGTTGGGTGACCGCATTTCCCAATCTTGCAAATTCCTTGAAGATTTGTTTTTGTTGCTTATCGTCCAATCCTGTTCCTGTATCCTTAACCATTAGCATGAATACACCATTCTTATAGGTTGTGGACAATACTATCTCACCCTTTCCCGTATATTTGATGGCATTGGAAAGCAGATTGCGTCCTATTGTAAGCACCTTTTCCTTGTCTCCATTGACAACACCATCTGCCTTATTGTTGACGCTCAATTCCAGTTGTTTCTTCGCAGCAAAGGGCTCATACTCCATCTTTAATTGCTCGGCAATGTCCATCATACGGAAAGGGCGTTCCTTGACAGTCGCCTTTCCATTCGCTAATTTGGAGTAAACCAGGAAACTGTCAATCATAGAAGTCAAGCCTTTCGATGTGTCAACAATCAAGTCGGCATACCGTTTGCTTTCATCCGTAGCATCTTCAAGTCCGCTAATCTTGCGAGCATAATCCTTGATGGCAGACAAGGGACTGCGCATCTCATGCGTTACAGTCAGCATCACCTTTCTTGTTTCTTCCTTGCTCTTACGTGTCTTGAATGCGAATCGCCACACCAATAGGAATAATACGAAAAACACCAATATCAACAATCCTATCATTCCTATATAATAATAGGTATAATTGCCTTCCAAGTCTGCGATTTGTCGCTCACGAACTTTGATGCCTTTATCCACATTCTCATCAGCTATGCTGATTACTCTTTGCAACTGCTTATTGATACCTTCATTTCTGTTTCCAAGACTATCCAATATCTCCAATACCTTACGGCTTTGCTGGTGATGTTTAGCAACAACCGTTTGGTTTAGGTTGGTGAGCATCTTTTCAGTTTGGGTTAAACGGTTGCCTGTTGTTACTGCATTTTCTTTCTTGCCGAACAATCTACTGAAGAAACCTCGCTTCTTTGGTTTTGCCTGCTGTGGCATAGCTGAATGTCTTTTGCTTTCAGTTTTATTCTGCTCTACAATTCTTGGAACTTCTGCGGTCAGCTTTTCTTGAGTGGCATTCAGTTCCTGCATGGCATCCTTTATGTCCAGAAGGAGCTGTTCCTTTTCTGCAAGAAGACGGCAGATCGTATCAGAATCTTCTTTCGGACAAATACCTGCGATGCCTTCAAGCATACTGTCCACTTCCAATCGAAGCGAATGATACTCATTTACATCTGTTGAGTCCCAATCCGCAACCATTTCACCAAGCAGTGACAATTCCGTTATGTGCAAGTTTAAGTCATGCACATTCTTTCGCCACTGATGCAGTTCTGCATTTCTACTCTCAATCTCCTTTCTGTCGCGCCATTCAAATAGGCCGATTACAATGGTACATCCTACGATGACGATGGCAGTCATGATGCCTAAAGCCATCCATCTACAGATATGCCCGGTCTGTTCTTTGCGTTCCATGATGTTTACTTTTTACGTTTCTATTACTTCATTATTGCTTTGCACTAACATTTTAATCGGCAAAGATAATGGCAGGAAGTATCAAAGACGAATATTTATATATATTATAACAACTTTTATGTAAATTCTTGGTAAAAACAGCATATCGTTAGAAGCAAGGGGCATTATCGGATAATAACAATTAACAACAAAGCCAAAAGCTAACAAAGTGTAGATTGTGAGACTTAATCGAAAAAGGATGGCAAGAGTTTCCTACCTGTTGATACAGACATTCAAAGAAAAGCAGAACGAGCAGGAAAGGTTAAAAGGTTCTTTCCAAGTGCTTGACGGCAACATATTGATGCTTGTGCATCCTGCGAGTGGGGACAATATATTCTATAAGGTGATGGAGGACAACAGTATTATTTTTATAGACTCGTTTGGCAACGAACCTAAAAAAGTGGTTAGGAAAAACTACATTCTAAAAAAGAGAAAAGGGTAAAACGTAAATAAACTGTGTTAAACTATAATTATAGCCTGACACAGTTTATTTTTTATACTCTATGTAAATTACAAATTGTAAGTTTTTCAAATATTTTTTTTGATACACTCTTAACAGAATCTCTTCAATTGGATAATTCACGTAAACCTTAATAGTTTCCTAACGATAATAAAAAGTAATAGCAAGATTCCAACTATGTACAAAAACTTAATAAATCGTATTGTATTTGCTTTCTCCTCATCAATTTCAATACATTGGTAATTGTCTTTAATCTTATTGTATTCATCGTTGTCTATATCTTTAAATGATATGTCAGGATGTCCTTTGTTTCTATTATAACCTGTTTCATACGATACTAAATATTTTATGTTATTCAAACTGTCAGTACATTTCAGTAATAAAGAAGTATCATTATAAGCATAACCCAAAAAATTCTTTATTCTAAAACTGCTTTGTTTGTATCTAAAACCAATACCCACTAACTCAAAGCCGTCTTCATCAAGTAAACAAAAGCTCTGAGGATAATCAAAATTGATTTTTGGTGTTAATCCATATGGCATATTTTTATTACAAAAACTACACTCCACTCCATAATAATACCCAGTTTTATCGTATCTAAGATACAATAAAACAAGTACAAGAAACAATACTCCAAACCCGCTATATTTCATTACATTTTTCATAAAATATTCCGTTAAAAATTGTAGAGTTTAGGCTGGCAGCCGAAAGCTGCCAGCCAATGGATAAATCTATCAAATTATTTTTTGTCTTCAACAGGTTTAAAAAAGTATATTCTTTCCCTTGTTTTATAATGGTATGGTGTACCTCCCCTTTCTAAATTCGGTCCAGGTCCATCAGGCTTCGTTTTTGTCCAATCTCTTATAACTGGAATTTTGCCCAATGTGTTTTCGTCAATAAAATCAGGATCCCAAAAACCATCCCTCGAAAATAAAATATAGGTTACAGAACTTGATTTACCATTACCGCTTATACGATAATCCACATTTGTCCTTCCTATATGGAAGGTTGATTTTGTTAAATCAACAGAAAAATAGCCCTCTGAAGCAACATTTTCACTTGTTATTTTAGCATGCTTTTCTTGGAACTTTTTTGACGACAATAATTCTATTGTAGATTGATCGCCAACATCAGCGGATGCTCCTTTCCCTTTATAATAATGTGATACAGCTTCTTTGCTATTATTCACAACAGCTCCGCTTTTCGACTTAAATCCTACCCACAAATCATTTTTGGACAATACCTGCCCTGCTTTAAGGTTTAAAACACCTTTGTCGTTTGATGTAACTCCTCCTCTATTAAGTATAGTCATTGCATTCTTTTGACTTGTTCCAAAAAACTTTGCTAATGAGTATGAATTGTCGCCTTTCTGGGCTTTGAGATTTCCTGCTGCGTCCCATTCCCAACGACCGTCCGGGTCGGTATATCTAATTGGGTTATTGAAACCAAATCTATATGGTGTCCAATCTGCTGCATCTGTGGCTTTTGGGTCTGTACTTATCCATAAACTTACTCTTGGGTCATAGTATCTCGCTCCATAGTAATACAATCCCGTCTCCTCATCGAATTCCTTCGCATTGAAAAGATAAGGTGTATTCCAAATGCTGTTACGCTCCTCAACGAAAACCTCACCGAAAGGAACATACTCGATATGCTGCACCACCTCACCGTCAAGGTTGGTGATGTAACTACTGCTACCCAAGTGGTCTGGGTGATAGTAGAACTGCATCTTCTCGTATGAGTCGCCTTCTTGGAAATTGTTCTTCATTGCCCTTGCCATAACACGTGCCTGCGCAGCTTCCAAGCTACCGTCATTGCAGCAGAAGCCCTTGCCATCGACATAGTCGTTGTTGTCCTCGCCGTTGTACGGCACTGCAAAGGTTGCATAATTATCCTTGATAACCTGCAACTGCTGGACATATTTTTGCTTATAGTCAACAGAAAGTCCATCAGTCTCGCTACCAGCATACTGGATGCGGCGTGGGTCAGAACCGTAAGAGTCGAAGTCGCCAATCTTGGAAACGACACGCTGGCTACCGATATAGATGTGCTTGGTGTAGCGTCCGCCTTGGTTGGCAACGAGGTAAGGAGATACATATAGTGAGAACTTGGCTGTGTTTGTGCGACCACCAGCAAACTCTGAGTTTACATACACCTGGTCACTCTCACCTGATGTCTTCACCGTACGCTCACCGTCTGCATCATACCAATAGTTGGTCACGAAGCCGTTATCATCAGAAGCAAGGAGACGGTTCTCCTCGTCCCACTTCAACTTGCGCTCCGCTGCCTTCTCGTCAGTCATGCCATCCTTCTTTGTACGGCTTGTATTGACATATACAAGATTACCGTTGGCATCATACCAGTAGTTAGTCACAAAGCCATTGTCATCAGAAGCAAGGAGACGGTTCTCCTCATCCCATTTAAGCTTGCGCTCTGCGGTCTTCTCGTCAGCCACACCGTCCTTCTTTGTACGGCTTGTGTTGACATAAACAAGATTACCGTTGGCATCATACTCATAAGCATGATTGTTGTTCACATTCTCGCTTTCTGAAGGCGTCTCCTCCGTGCGGTAGTTAACATCCTTCACATTGGCGAGTTGGAACTTCTTTCCTGTATCAGTTCCATAGGTGTACGACAAATCATAGCCAGCATTCAATGTGCCGTTGAACTGCACGTTGTCCTGAGTCAGATGCTGGCTCTTCGATTTGATGCGGTGCATATTGTCGTAGCCCATGGCAAGGGTGTACATTATAGTTGTCGATACCATAATCTAATTTCTCGTATAATTTCTTCATTAAGAAACACCAACAAATCAATCGGTAAGGGACTTGGTATAGATATTGAGTCAAATATCATATCCTTAATAATACAATTCCCGTTTATAAAAGCAAAATATGCGGGATACCCAGCTTGAAATTTGCTTCCAATTTTTCCCTGATTTGGTTCGTCCAAATATTGAATATTGGCAAAGTATTTAGCAACCGACCCTCTACTGTTGCCATTATCATTAAACTTGACGGGAATCAGTTCAAAATTCTTATTTTGTGTATCAATCGTCACAAAATATTCAGTACCTATGGTATCGTTGACAACTATCAAATAAAATTGTTCTTTAATACCAAAAACAATTTTCGACTCGTTAGTTGTAGATTCTGGCATTTTATTGAGAATAGCAGATACTAATTCTCTGTTTCCCTGTACCGTATTAGGCTCAGCAAAAACCTTGCTGTTTCCGACCACGATGAACATAATATAAAAAAACAAAATTTCTCTCATATTCCTATTGCTTTAATATATAGTATTGCTAAACTTGGTATATGGTTCTACATATACCAAGTTTAGCGAATGCTTGTTGTTATTTAGTATAAGGCAAACTATAAGGACTTACAATATCTTTTCCTCCGGCATGGTCTGATCCATCTCTTTGGGGGAGTCTGAGCAATCTCCTTACAAGATTGTCCGTTCTAATTGCGTTTGTATTATTATGTACAGGACTTTCTTTTCTTGCAGATGGTAGTCCATGACCCAATAATTCATGTGCAGATGTTACGGCCTTAAGCTTATCTTGGACACCCCTAATAAAAGAATGCGATCCTTTAGATGTTGGGACATTGAATCCTTCCCCTCCAAGAGTTTGAATGGTGGCATCATCGTAATAGTAGCGTGTAGACCCATCAGAACGTTCTTCTCGTTTTCTGAATGCATCTCCAATTTTACTATCAGGGTCAATACTGTTCAGATACTTATTAATATCTGAGTACCCGCTTGATGAAACTTCTTCTCCATCCTTCAAATATTCTATTGAATGAACTTCTTTAGAATTAATGGTATTGACGAGTAAGCTAATATATGCCATTTCATCTTCTGAGCAAGTTACACCATCAAGAGCGTCTGCCAGTGCTGCGTCAGGAATTTGTTGGAACTTTTTACCTTTCAATGAAATCAAAGAACGTAAATTATCAAACTTCGAATCTCCTAAAATTAAATGAACATCGCTTTTGAATTCTTCAGCGTCACTTTTAGTTACACCCCTAATCTCCATACCGGTAGGATCTGAATATGCAATAGGATTTTGTGCCGCATAAATATATGTTGAATAATCCGGATACTTTTCTTCCATTGGGTCGGTTGACATCCATAGACTCAACCTTGGCTCATAGTACCTCGCACCATAGTAGTACATACCGGTCTCCTCGTCAAACTCTTTCGCATTGAAGAGGTAAGGCGTGTTCCACACGCTGTTGCGCTCCTCTATGAAAACCTCTCCGAACGGCACATACTCGATGTGCTGTACCACTTCGCCTTCAAGGTTGGTGATGAAGCTGGAACTTCCAAGATGGTCAGGATGGTAGAAGAACTGCAGGTTCTCGTAGTTGTCAGGGTCTTTGAAAGACTTGGCAACTGCGTGTGCCTGTGCCTTCCGTGCCTGAGCAACCGCCGCCTCCATAGAGCCGTCGTTGCAGCAGAATCCCTCTCCGTCGGCGTAGTTGTCGTTGTCGGTACCGTTGTAAGGTACATCAAAGGTCTTGTAATTGTCCTTGATTACCTGCTGCTGTGCCGCATACTTAGCCTTATAGTTGACAGAAAGACCGTCAGTGTTGGCACCTGCATACTCAATGCGGCGCGGGTCAGAGCCGTAGGAGGCGAAATCGCCGACCTTTGACACGATGCGCTGGCTGCCTGCGTAGATATGTTTGGTGTAACGGCCGCCTTGGTTGGCCACGAGATACGGGCTGACATAGAGCGAGAACTTCGCGGTATTGGTGGAGCCGCCAGAGAAGACTCCGTTGACATACACCTGGTCGCTTTCGCCGGAAGTCTTGACCGTGCGCTCACCGTCGGCATCATACCAGTAGTTGGACACGAAGCCGTTGTCGTCCACCGCGAGCAGACGGTTCTCCTCGTCCCAGATGAGCTTGCGCTCTCTTGTGCCGACTTCATTATGTCCATCCTTCATCATACGTCCGGTGTTCACATATACAAGATTTCCGTTCTTGTCATACAAATATACGTGATTGTTTTCGATATTATTGTCTCCCGGAGTCTCTTCCGTGCGATAATTCACATCTTTAACACTTGCAAGTTGGAATTTCTTACCGGCTTCAGTACCGTATGTGTATGACAGGTCATAGCCTACATTGAGCGTGCCGTTGAACTGCACGTTGTCCTGAGTCAGATGCTGGCTCTTCGATTTGATGCGGTGCATATTGTCGTAGCCCATGGCAAGGGTGTAGGACGCAGACTTGCTGTCGGCTCCTGTATAAGTACCCGTAGCGGAAACGAGACGGTACAGTCCGTCGTAGGTATAGGCATGCGACATCCGGCCGCCGGCATTGCCGCTGGCAGGAAGCGAGGCATTGTTAGCCACCGAAAGGACATTGCTGACAGCATCAAAGGTATAGTCGTTGTCCATGATGGTCTTGTTGCCGCTGTTCACCGCGAGGTTGCTCAGGCGACGGCGGTCGTCGTAAGTGTAGAACGTCTCCGCACCGTTGCAATACTTCAGGTAGCTGCGCTGCTCGAACTTGTCATAGCCCAGCTTGGTGATGTAGTCATAGCCGTATGACTTCTCACCACGGACTTTCTCAAGCAGGCCACCAAGGTTGTAGGAGTAAGTCACTTTTTCCTCGTCGGGATAGATCATCTCCAGGAGGCGGTTGTGGCTGTCGTAAGTCCATTGGGTAACGTAGGTGGCAATCGCCTGGTTAGGTACGATAAGTGTGCGGCGTGTCTTTGTCACCTCACCCATCTTGCCGTAGAAGTATTCGATGGCACCCGTTCCGTCCTCACGCATCATCAGTCGGCCGATACGGTTGTGGGAGGCGTTGCGTCCGCCATAGTAATATTTGACGTTGTTTTCCGGATGGTCGGGATAACTGATACCCGTCAGACGGTGATAGTCGTAGGTATAGGTGATCATCTTGCCTTCCTCCGCCATGTTCGCCGTCTGCTTAGTCTGCACATTGCCGAGCGCATCATAAGTGAAACTTGTGATGCCGCTTGCAGGATGGTTCACCTCAGTACGGCGGTCGCCCATGTCATAAGTGGAGGTCGTCACGTTGCCCTCCGTGTCGGTGACACGAACAAGGCGCTGTATGCCGTCATACTCAAACGAGGTGGTAATATCACCGTCAGGACCGCTCTTCTGGATGGTCTTCAAGGTCTTGCCACTGCCGTTGGTATGTGTTGCCTGCACATTATGAAGCGCATCCGTTACGGTTGTAACGAGAGTATGACTGCTATTGTCAACTGTATAGACCGTAGTTGTCGTAGAGTTGTCCGGCAATGTCACTGAGGTGGCACGGTCGAGCACGTCATAAACAGTAACCGTTGGAGATACATTGTCAAATGACTTGTTGAATGTGGACTTCGATCCAGTTCCTTCCGTTGTAGGATAGAAGGCCTTTGCCACACGTCCGAAAGCATCATACATGTTTCTTCCGCTGACAATCATCACGTTCTCATCCTTGGCAGAGCTTCCCTTGGATGCACTTGTCACAACACCGTCCTTCTTCACCTGCACGGCTCTTCCGAAACCGTCAACGAATGTAACGGTCTCCAAGTCGTCGTTAGGGTGCTGGATGTCGTAGCCAAATTGATTTGGGGTATGGAAAATGTTTCAAAGATGTAAAAGGGAATTATCCTCTGATAAGCCCAGCTAAATTTTAAGGCGGTTTATAGCCTTGCTTAAATGATGATATATACATATTGTTCTTATTTAAAATTCTTCTTTTACATAGTCATAAGGTCCATAGATAATTCTCACTGCATAAGGATTTCCATAAACCTTAACCAAATTATTCTCATATTTTATAATGTCTGTATGAATACCTGTTCCATACTTGGCAAAATCAAGAGTAGTCCAACGACCATCCCATAAAGGGGACATGCCTCCACCATGTGTCGGGTATCCATTTGAATCCTTATCTTCAAATAGAGTGTATTTGCTTAGTATATTGTCTGCTACATTCTTTTCTTTTTCTATTGCATCAGTCAAACTACTTGCATTTATGATGAAGATGCAAGCATTAAGATAGCTGTCAAGTCCATCTGATTGAAATAAAAAGTGTACAGCGGCAAAATCACGCCCTGCATACTTGACATCCTTGAATGATAATGTTGTTGAAGAAGGATTGTACTCAGGACTTCCAAATTTGTTCCTAAGCATCGTCTCTGCTTTGTCATGCGAAATACCGAAAGGAATGCCACCTATTGTTTTTACTTGCTCTTTTAATAATTTATCAGCAATAGGTTGGTAAAGAGAATCCATGAGGGCCTTTTCTTCCGTAGTTGCAAAGCGATATTCTCTTTGCTTCTTTTCAAGTTCACTTTCTTGCGCAAATATCCCTATGGACATGACAAACAAGAAAAGCATCATAATAGTCCGTCTCATATTCTATATCTTTAATTTATACCAACAATTTGCGTTTACTATCATATCTTCATCTATTTCAACCAAAGCTTTTGGCAGACTTCTTGCAGAGTATATGACATCCATGAAAGTGTCGTTTATGAAGAAATTGCCGAATAGACTGTCGCAATATTTACACCCGAAAGACATATATGAATCATTCACGGTCTTACTGTATCTTGGTTTTATTTCTCCAAGGGCAATATCCATTTTGCGATGTTCATCTACGAATTTTCTTATACCTTTTACGAGTGTTTGATTGAAAATGTCTATTCCACCTTCTGTTTCAATGCCATTTTCAGATATAGTTTTGTAAACGAAATATGCATCATTAGTTCTACCACACTTCCAACAATCTATTTTATAAAAGCGCACATCAACATATTTTACTTTCATCGTTTCTGCGTATCTGATTTTTCCTTGTATTAGTGAAGACACGAAATCAGACAACAAAAGAGTCTTTTTCTCTTCCCAAACTTGGCTTAAATGTATTTGAACACCTTCACTATTGTCTTCAACAGGAAAGCAAGGATATTTGCTCAGAGAAAAGCGATTGTACATTCCTGAAAGCACAAGCCAACATCCACATACCCGCTCTTTACGCATTGTTGTATATGTTTCCTCTATATTACGTGGATTTTTGCAAACATTAAATGCAACTTTGTAGTTTTGGTAATCCACAACTATATCAGCTTTCCATTTATCGGTCTTTACTTTCTTATGGAAAGATACCCCCATATCATTGCAAACAGAAAGGATGTTTTTTATAATATCCTCTTTTTCCATATCTATTTCATTTATGTAAATTCCATGTCAGTCTGAAAATGAAGAGAGTGGCATGGAATTTTTACTTCGTCTTTACTCCAATTCAATAACTCCTCATTCTCCGTCGGAAGATGAACTTCCACCCGATGTAGAGCCACCACTTGAAGAAGAACCAGAGCCAGATGCAGAACCGTTACCGCTTGGTGTACTTGTGCTGCCCGAAGTAGATGGAGCCTTGGCTTTTTGCCCGATAACCTCACGCTTGTAGTGGGTAACTTCCGTATTCACATAGTCAATGAAAGCCGTATAATCCTTTTCACCAAAGACGAGTGCAAGGGCGTTTACCATCTTTACCAAAGCACGGTAAGCATCATCACTTGCTGTGCGAGCTGCTTTCAAAGCTCCAACTGTCACACCCATTTTCTCATTGGTACGCTGCAAGGTAAGCATTCTTACTCGTTCGTTAGCTTCTTTCAGATTTGTAACAAATGCTGTCAAGCCTAACTTTGCAACTTGTGCGGAATACTTGTCTTCAAGGTCTGTAATGAAATTAACCAAAAGACCAGTCTCCTTATCGAGTTGCCCAGCGGTGTTAATCTTGTAGTCCTTGATGTGCTGTGCGAGAACCTTTGCTGCCTGTGCCATGTCAGCGATAGGCATAGCAAGGAATGCTTCAACGGCTTTCTTGTAGCCAGCATAGAGAGCGTCACGGTCGATGTCAGCCTTGGCAATATCATCAGTCAAGAGACTTTTCTGTGAAATTTTCAAGGCTTCGTCCTCTGCTGCAACGGCAACCTTGAAATTACTGACGAGTTCTGAAGCCTTGCCCTTGACGGCTGTATCGGCTTCTGCACGTGCAAGAATGTTACTTACAAACGTGAAATGCGCACCGTTATTCATGCGCTGAATGTTGATGTCGTAAATCTCTTTCATGATGTTAAGGATTTAAATTTGACAAATCGTTTTGTGCATCGTTGGATTTCTCCAGTTGCGATTGCTAAGATATAAAAATAAACGAGAAAACCGCAACCTTATTGCAAAAAAATGACAGCAGGATGATAAAAAGATGGTTTTTGCCCGTAAAAATAGCTTTTGATTCTGATTTCTTGTAATTCTTAACACAAAAAGTTGAAAGAAACAGTAATCAACATATGTTTTCACATTTTGTGGACAGAAGAAACTTGAATCAAAACTACTAACGGCTCTTGAAAGTAACCATTGATTGCAATCAGCAGCCCCAATGACACATAAAAATAGGTCTTGATTGCAATCAATGGCTTTAACGAACCTAAAAGTGCCTGTTGATTACAATCTACACCTCCAACGAACATCAAAAGCAGAAATATTTTCTAATCAATACCTCCACCAAGCCCCAAAATGGCTATTGATTGTAATCAACACTTCCTTTTTGTTCTTGATAAAATAAATAAAATAGCGACATAAAGCTATCTATTGCTAATTGCCGCTATTTTCTTATTTCAGATTTTCACCTTTGAAAAATGCTGATGTTTATTGCGAATATAAGCATTAGCAACAACCTCTACATTGTCCGTATTCTTTTCCTCTTCTTTGCATTCTTTCTCGGTCGGCGGTGCAAGTTCAAGCTGTATTTTCCTGTCCAACGCCGCCAGTTCCGCTTTAAGACCTTTCAGTTCTTCCTCTTTCTTCCAGGTCTTGCCAGCTATCTCTTCCAGTTGCGGTATTTCCTTTTCCAAAGCCTTGCATCTTGAATCATACTGCTCAATGTAGCTTGGTATCTTCTGTAAGGCATTCAGAAAGTTGTTTGCCGCTGCTATCGGGTCCGACTTGGCAATGTGACCGTAGTTGTACTGGTACTTGTAATTGCCCTCGACAAAAAAGCGGTTGTCAACAAATGGAAGACCATTCTCGAAACTTGTCTCGCTGACAATCTTGACAGGGAATCCGTAGATTTCTCCAATCCGCTTGTATTGTCCGCCAGTTGTCTCTTTCTCCGCCAACATTTGCAGATGCTTTCCTATAACCTCTAAGTTCGTGGACTCCACACCATCAAGAGTGATGAGGTTGAGGATGTTCCCGTCCTTGTCTTTCTTGGCTTTGTCCATAAACTTGCCGTAGTCCTCGGTCATTCCCTTGAGAGAGGCTTTGTTGTTACCCAGCTCTGCCGTCTTTGACTGCAACTTTGTTTCCGAGTCACGCTTACCCTTGTTAAACGATTTGCGCTCACCCTCCAGAGAAGCAACCTTCTTCTCCAACTTCGCCTTGTCAAGCAAGTCGGTATTTCCAGAGAGAATAGCCATATACTCTGAAAAATTCATACCCGATTTCTCGTCCATTGCTCCCTCGTCAATGGTTCTCGCTCCCAAGGCTCCGCTTTTCAACTGTGAGATGAACGTCTGCTTGCAGTGCAGCAGATTGAACTTGTACGAGTCAAGCGACTTTTCCACCGCATAGATGATAATGTCCACCTTATTGTCAGCGTATAACTTAGCTATCTCGTTGCCAGCACGAACTCCACGACCATTGCGTTGTTCAAGATCTGATGGACGCCAGGGTGTGTCGCAATGATGAATCGCCACACACCGTTTTTGCGCGTTTACACCTGTACCCAACATGGAGGTGGAGCCGAACAATACTCGTACCGAACCCTCGTTCATGGCTGCTATCACCGCCTTTCTTGCCCTCTCGTTCTTGCACTCCTGAATGAAGCGGATTTCAGATGAAGGTATTCCATAATCCTCTATCAGCTTACGCTTGATTTCAGAATACACGTTGAATTCCCCAGGTCTGTATGTGCCAAGATCTGAGAATACGAACTGCGTGCCCTTGTGATTGTCATAGCGTTTGTAATAGTCCGCTATCATCTTGGCACAATGGCTTGCCTTGTTGTCGGGATGATCCTCACAAATCGGGTCTATCATGCGCATATCAAGAGCCATCTTTCGGGCATAGTCCGTGGCAATGAGCATCTTTGCCTTCTCTTCCGTTTCCGACAGAGGCAGTCTGCCGAGGATGGTGGCATCACCCGTCTTGGCAAACTCCATCAGTTTTTGGATGAAGTCCTCCTGCTCGGGTGTCGGTGGTATGTTATGAAGGATCTCGTTCTTCTGTGGTCTGTCCACACCAACCGCCTCCGCCGTACGATAGTCGGTTATCTCGTTGTAGAAAGCAGCAAGCTCCGGTACCTTGATGAAGTATCGGAAACGTTCCTTCTGTACGATGTTGTTGGTGACGTTAAACTCGAAGTCAGTAGTTTTCTTGGCGAAGATTGCCGCCCACGCATCGAAGCAGCGGATGTCCTGACGCTCCAGTTCCTTGGGGCGCAGGTACTTGAAAAGCAGATACAACTCAGTCAGTGAATTACTGATAGTTGTTCCCGACAGGAATGTCGCTCCCAAGTCTCTGCCTGTCCTCTCCTGTATGGTTCGGATGGCAAAGAGCATATTGAGTGCCTTCTGGCTTCCCTCGCTGTTGCCGAGTCCTGCCACACGGTCGTGACGGGTATTGAACATAAGGTTCTTGAACTGGTGACTCTCGTCCACAAACAAGTGGTCGATGCCCATCATGCGGAAATCCACCACATCATCGGTGCGCTGCTCGATGCTGTAGGCTATCTTTTGCAACTTCACCTCCAGATTCTGCTTTCGCTTTTCCAAGCCTTTGAGCATTCCCCGTGACACGTCTTTGCCCTGCGTGCGTATCACCTCCAAGTTTTCCTCCACGGTATCAAGCTCCGCCTGCAATATCTGCCGCTGGAGTTCTGGCGATTGCGGTATCTTCCCGAACTGGTCATGCGACATGATTACACAGTCATAGTCGTTGTTCTTGATGTTGTTGAAGAAACTGACACGGTTCTTGGTGGAAAAGTCCTTCTCCGAGGCATAGAGTATCCTCGCATGGGGATAAGCTGTCTGATAGGTGGCAGCTATCTCCGCGACATTGGCTTTCAGTCCGATAATCATCGGCTTGTGAGCCATACCGAGACGTTTCATCTCATGCGCAGCCATGCACATGATAAGGGTTTTTCCAGTGCCGACCTCGTGGTCACATATCCCGCCGCCGTTCTGCAAAAGCATCCATACACAGTCCTTCTGACTTGGGTACACACTCTTGACACCATACTTTCCGCCAAGGGCTTTTAAGTCCAAGCCGGGGAAGGTCTGGTGAGAACCGTCATACTTCGGACGCACAAAGCAGTTGAACTTCCGGTTGTACATCGTGGTCAAGCGTTCCTTAAAGGAGTCAGACTGCTCTTCCAGCCATTCAGTGAACCCGTTGCGGATTTCGTCAATCTTGGCATTGGCAAGCTGTATGCCCTCGCTGTCACGCACCTTGATGTCGTTGCCGTTCTCGTCCTCACCGATGCTCTTCATCATGTCGGGACAGGTGTTGTGCAGGGCATGTTTCAGAAGACTCATGCCGTCATAGTGGCGGTAATATCCCTTCACCATATACTCATCCGTGATGGCCATGGTCTTCATACTGCATTTTGCCGAATATTCGTCCATGCTGTCGGAATAGACGATGCTGACCTGTGTATTGAAGAGGTGGCTCATGTAAGCGGAATACACACCTGTAGGTATCCAACGCTCACCGAAGTTGAAGTCCAGGTCCTCAAAGGCTATCGGTTCGGGAATGCTTGCCTTCAAGGCTTCCAACGACTCCCTCACGATTGCATGGTCTGGATTTTCCTTCAGCCATTCTTCTATACGCTCCGCTTTCTCTATGACATTGCCAGCAATGAAGCGGTCGGCTATCTCGTAGCCATCTATGAGTGGATTGTAATAGATGCGTCCTTTAAGCGCTTCCGTCAGTTCCTGTTCCGGCATATCCGATAATTCAGTCATATACGGCAAGTCGATACGGCCGAACTTGTTGAGCGAGGCGGTGAGCGCTTCCTCTGGAGAATCAACATGGCTGACCTCGTCAAGCGAAAAAGAGACCGGGTGGTCGAAGATATCTGACTTTGTGAACTGTCCGTTTTCCACCCGTTCCAACGACAGCATGTCGCGCCCTGAGGCATCCATAAGGATGAACTTCACGTTCTGCTTGGCATTGAGGTTGCCGAAGCGGATGAAGAAAGCATCATAATAGTCATTCAGACTCTCACGCATCTGCTTGTTTTCCGTCTGTTCTTCCGCTTCATAGGTGTAAAGTTTCTGATAGGCATCACGGAGGGCGATATACAAGACTGCCTTTTCTTTCTGCTCCATATTCAGATCCAACGGCATGAAGGTAGCACCATACTTGGTAAGGTCTTTCAATACACCGATGTTTCCGGCAGAGTCGAGCACCATAGAACCCTCACGATGAAAACTTTCCTGTTTCTCATCAAATGGACGGGGCTTCATAGCATCCTCTTTCTTCCTTGCCTGCTCTTCCCGCTTTCTTTCTTGCTCTTTTTGTTGTTCCCGCTCATGATCTGTTTCTTTCAATGTGCTCTGAGTCTTGGAATCTTCTTTTGCCTCATTCCCTTTCGACTGTCCATGCCCGATTTGAACTTTGAGAACTTCTATCGGTTCCATCGGCGGCTTGAACTTCGGATCAAGCGTATCTTCAACGCCCAGAGCCTTGAGCTGTTCCTGACGGTGCAGTTCCGCCTTTTGGCGCAGCATCACCCTGTCTTCGGGAGCCATGGTCATCATCATCTCGTAAAAGCCGTTGATTGGCGGATTCTCTTCCCAAGAGATTCTTGCGTATGGCTCATCCCCAGGCAGGATTGGTTTTGTCTCCTGTGCTGTTTCCTGCTCTTTTGCATCTCTCAACGAAGGCTTTTCTTCTTTTTCCACAGGCTTTGTCACAACTTCAGAAGTCGGATTGACGCTTTTTACCAACGGACTTGCTTTCTTCCTTGACACTTTCTTGGCGACAGCACCCACTGTTACCTCTGCTTTCTTCTTCGTAGCATGGACAGCCTGACGGTTTTCTTCTTCCATTCCCCAAAGGTCAAACAGAGTCATTTGGACTGGTGGCTGCTGATGATTGGACTTTTGGGATAGCTCAGCATCATCAGTAGGCTTTTCCTGCTTTTGCAAGGATACTACCGTATCGTTCTGCTTTTCCTCAATGGAAGGCTTTATCTTCTCTGTTTTTTCTATCTTTTCTGTTTCTTCAACCTCCTTAACTTCCTCAGCCTTTGTTTCCTCTATCCCCAAGTATCGGTTCAAATTGAAGTTCTTCTTAAAGTCTTCATGGAGCATCCTTCGCAAATCCTCTGCAATACCTTCCACACCATCCTCATGCGTGTATATCATTGCAGGTTTGCCGAACGGGTCAGTATCCAACTTTGCTGTTGTATGGATAATGCGTTCCGGATGCTCCAGAAAGTAGTTGTTTGTCAGAATGCGGTTCTCGTCATTATAGACGGTATCAAGCAGGTTGTCGTCTCCTCGCAGCGACTCCTTTTGGCTGTTTTTCTGGAGGATGATGAGGTCACTGCCCACTTCCGTATTGGCATTTTCCGTGAACAGGTTGTTGGGAAGACGAATCGCTGACACGAGATCAGCATGATAGAGCATCATAAAACGCGCGGCACTGTTGTTTTTGGCATTCAATACGCCTTGTGAGGTGATGAAGGCAACCAACCCGCCGTCCCTTACCGTATCAAGAGCCTTGACAAAGAAGTAGTTGTGTATGCGTCTGGTGACAAGTGCCCTCATGCCTTTCATGGCTGTATAAGACGGATCAAATACGGCAACATCGCCAAAGGGAATATTTGAGATGGCGAGGTCGAAGTAGTCATTGAAAGGCTTTTCTATCTTCTCGAATCCCTCTATGCGCACTTTCTGCTCCGGGTGCAGATGGCGGAGTATCTTTCCCGTAAGCAAGTCTTTTTCAAATGCCATAATGTCTGCCTTGGGATTGTTATCCAAGACGGAATCGACAAAGGCACCGATGCCTGCCGATGGTTCAAGCACCTTTTCGGGGATAATCTGATGCTCTTTCAACACATCCGTCAGAGCCTCTGTAACGGCTGATGGCGTGTAGAATGCCGTGAGGACAGACTGTTTCAGACTGTCCATCAACTGTTTGTACTCGCTTTCATTCTTGCTGTTTTCACGGATAAGTCTATGCAGCTCCACTGTTGGAGCAAACAATTCA
>OKVK01000622.1_pt1 | contig 22546 bp, 20 predicted proteins | sample 1604771 | NCBI WGS metagenome assembly OKVK01 (sample SAMN01760906, study PRJEB22395) | human gut metagenome | reverse complement strand
CTGCCGTTTCCATTGGCCGCAGCGCAATGGAGTGCGTGAAGCTTCAGAGATATCACTACTCAACGCTCATCTCCGGCGACGTTAACTCCATGGCCATGCGCCGCGAGCCGGAGCTTGCCATAGCCGATTGCACCGAGCGGTATGAGGCGCTGTACAAAAAGCTTCAGGATAAGCTGAAATAATAAAAACAACGGATGTTCGAGAGAACATCCGTTGTTTTTACGCATCCAAAGTAATCAGATATGCGGTGTTTTCGGCGCTGTAATACAGCAGAAATACCCTGTTCAGCCCTTGGTTTTCGCTTTTATAGGCAAACGGCGTGCCGTCCGGAGCGGCAGGCAGCTCGACACCGTTTTGTCGGGCAAGGTCTATGCCGTCATCGGCGTTTATGTCCGGCGTTGTGTCGAGACCGGCAAAATGCGCGGAAGCGTCCTGCGAGAAGCTTATCTTATATGCCGCAAAGCCTTCGCCGAAAATGTTTCCGTCATCGTAGGTGTATGCGAGCCTTTCAACGGTTACGCTTTCGCTTTTGAGGTCTATGCCGAATTCGCTTTTTATTGTGCTCAGAGCGCTCTGTGAGGGCGTTTGAGAACAGGCGCACAGCGCAATGGCCGCGAGGGTCAGCATAGTAATAATATATTTGAGCTTTTTCATACGAGACCTCCTATGATGTGTTGACTTCAGGTGGAATAAAACCGCTGTGCAGCCATATTATCACTGACAGATCGGAATTTAATGCAAATTTTGTTAACAAAGAAATTACGAGCTGCCAGGAAAAACGGCAAAGCCGCTGCGTTATCTCCGCAGCGGCCTTGATATATAAAATAATAATCCAGTAAACGCGAAATGACCCTTGACTGCACGGTTTCTTTACACCGTTTTCACAGCAGCCAAGGGTCATTTCTGCGAATTCTTAGTATCTAACATCATTGGTTACCTCTCTTTCTGCGGAATTGATGCCGCCTGCCAACGGAACGCAAATCAAAACACTCTGAATAACTACGATCGATTCCCCAAGCGGGATGTGGCCTGTGTTCTCGTTCTCTTGATATTTTGACTTCGGCATCGTCTCCCTCGCTGCCGACTCTCTGTCGGGTTTCGAGGGACCGTTACTTGTACATCGGTATCACCCTTTCTGTGATTTAAAGATACCAAATTTCCGCGGTTTATTCAAGAGCAATAGTAAACGAAATGAAAAGCAATTTATTGTGCAGTCAAACAGAAATTGTGAACAAATTCGCGCGTCTATTGACATATGTCACAAAAAATCATATAATTTTAGTGTTGTGTGCTCCGCAGACTTTTGCCTGCGGAGCTTTTCTTGCACCAGAAAACAAATAGTGATATAATAAATCGTTAAATATATTTAGGAGCAGAACACATGATAAACGACATTATTCTTCTCAAGCAGGGCGAGATAGTCCTCAAGGGCTTAAACCGCCGCTCGTTCGAGCAGAAGCTCATGAGCAATATAAAGCGCCGCCTGGATGCTATCGGCAAATTCAAGGCCTATTGCATGCAGTCAACGGTATATATCGAGCCTGTGGATGAGACAAGCGACATGGACGCGGCTTTTGAGGCAATGACCAAGGTGTTCGGCCTTGCGTCGGTCAACCGTGCCGCCGGATGCGAGAAAGATCCGAAGAAGATAGCCGAGCTTGCCATAGAGTATCTCAAGGACGATATGCTCGCGGCGAAAAGCTTCAAGGCCGAGGCAAAGCGCAGCGACAAGAGCTTTCCCATGACGAGCATCGAGCTTGCGCAGTTTGTCGGCGGCGAGCTTGCCGAGGCATATCCCAACTGCGAGGTCGATGTGCACAACCCTGAGCTTACCGTTCATATCGAGGTGCGCGATCTTGCGGCCTATGTCCACGCAGCGCCCCCGCCCGGCGCAGGCGGCATGCCTGTCGGCGCAAACGGCGTCGCTGTAACGCTGCTGTCAGGCGGTATCGACAGTCCGGTTTCCACATATATGATCGCAAAGCGCGGCGTGCGTCTTATCCCGGTGCACTTTTTCTCGTTCCCGTACACCTCCGAGCAGGCAAAGCAGAAGGTCATTGAGCTTGCGCGTCTGCTGACGGTGTACTGCGGCAGAATGACTATCGAGGTCGTTCCGTTTACACACATTCAGGAGGAGATACGCGCAAAGTGCGATGAGGATTACTTCACGCTTATCATGCGCCGCTTCATGATGCGCATTGCGCAGAAGATAGCCGACGCAAACGGCGCGAAGGCCATTGTCACCGGTGAAAACCTTGGTCAGGTAGCCAGCCAGACCATGGAGGCCATGGCATCCACGCAGGCCGTCACCGATCTGCCGGTGCTCCAGCCGCTTATCGGCATGGACAAGGAGGAGATCGTGCGTCTTGCGCGCAAGATCGGAACGTTTGAAACATCCATCCTACCGTATGAGGACTGCTGCACGGTCTTTACGCCCAAGCACCCCAAGACCAAGCCCAAGCTGCGCGACGTTGAGCAGATCGAATCGGCTCTGGATATCGACGCGCTTGTTGAAGAAGCATATGCCGGCATTGAAAGAATAAAGGTAGGCGACTGAAATTGAAAAAGGCATATAATGTCGAGATACTCTCCGTCGGAACGGAGATACTGCTCGGTCATACGACTAACACCGACGCACGGGATATATCCCTCATGCTCTCGGAGCTCGGCATAAACGTAAAATACCACACCGTAGTCGGCGATAATCCCCAGCGCCTTGCCGACTGCATAGCGATCGCGCGCAAAAGAGCGGATATCATCATATCCACCGGCGGCCTCGGCCCGACCTGCGATGACCTTACAAAGCAGATACTTGCAAAGTCCTTCGGCCTTGAGCTTGAGATGCACGAGGACGAGAAGGCCTGCCTGTATGATTATCTGACAAACCGCGGCTACAGCAAGGAAATGACCGAAAATAACCTCAAGCAGGCTATGCTGCCCGTCGGCTGCACCGTGTTCCACAACGATTGGGGGACGGCTCCCGGATGCGCGTTCACCGGCGACGACGGAACGATAGTTCTCATGCTGCCCGGCCCTCCGAAGGAATGCAACGCGATGTTCCGCGCCTGCGTAATGCCGTATCTGCGCTCGCTGTCGGACGAGCAGATAGTATCGCACGCTATCCACGTTTTCGGTATGTCCGAAAGCGCGATGGATCAGATCTTCCACGACGAGATGAACGCCATGACTAACCCCACCATGGCGCCCTACGCCAAGGAGGGCGACTGCCTGCTGCAAGTCACCGCCAAGGCCGAGAGCGTCGAGAAGGCCGAGGAGATGATGAAGCCGGTCATTGAGCATGTAAAGGACGTGCTCGGCGATATCATCTTCGGCATCGACGTTGACACGGTCGAGGACAGCGTTATGCGGCTTTTGCAGGAAAAGAAAATGACCTTTGCCGCTGCCGAAAGCTGCACAGGCGGCGAGCTTGCAAAGCGCTTTACCGATATTCCCGGCGCGAGTGAGTTCTTCCTCGGCGGCGTGACGACATATACGAACGAGGCCAAGATAAAGCTTCTGGGCATAGATCCCAAGCTCATCGAGGAAAAGACCGCCGTGAGCTATGAGGTCGCAAAGCAAATGGCCGAGCGTGTGCGCGCACTTCTCGGAGCCGATATGGGTATCGGCGTTACGGGGCTTGCGGGCCCCGACGGCGACGGAGTCCACGAGGTCGGAACGGTGTTCGTTTCGCTTGCGACCAAAGACGGGACCTATGTGCGCGAGCTGCACGTCGGCGATCGCAGAACGCGCAGCTATGTCCGCCGCGTTTCGGGAAATTACATTTTCGATATGATGCGCCGCTACCTCCAGGGACTTGAGGTAATAAAAGAAAACTAAAGTTATGCCGCCATCCAAACGGATGGCGGCAATTTTCATAAAATATCCATTGATGTCATAAGAATTTATGATATGATAAAAACACATGGCAAATAGTTGAAAATTTTTAAGCGTTAAGGAGATGAGATCGGCTTGAAAAAGTATACGCTGTGGATAATTATTGCCGTGCTGGTCGTTTCGGCGGCAGTTACGGCCTACGCGATGCGCGATGAGCCTGCATCGGAGCATGATGATGCAAATGTTCCGAGAACTGTCGAGGTCAAGGATAAGCAGGGCGAGGAGACAACAAACAGGCTCCTTTCGGATATCGGCACATGGTCGGTCAAAAGCTGCCTTGTGCTTGACGGCGAGGAATACGACCTGTATGCGACCTTCGACGATCCGGAAAAAGCGATCGAGAACGTGAAGGAAAAATGCCCGGATGCTCTCACAAAGCTCAGGCGCCGCTCGCTTACTCTCGGCGAGCTGAGCGACGGAAACTGGCAGCGCTACCGCGATGTGCTTGCCGCAACAAGCGACGGAGATAATGAGCAGAGCGACACTCTGGCGGCGTTTTTCGACATATACGAAAACGAGGATAAAAACGCGCAGATCATAAAGCTTGCCGATGCGCTTTCAGGCTCTGCCGCAGATAAGGCCGGCGAGCAGTACGACAGATTAATGATGGCCTTGCCTTATACGTCAATTGAGAAATAAACGTGAAACCGGCTGCACGTGTGCAGCCGGTTTTTTATGCTCAGCGCCTTGCGCCGATTTTGATTTTCAGCTCGCCGAGGCATGCTCCGCCGAGGATGAGAGCAGCGCCGAGAAGCTGGACTGCGCCGAGCTTTTCGCCGAGGAGGGCCGCGGATACGATCAGGGCGGTGAGCGGATCAATGTAGCTTATAAGCGCCGAGGTCTGCGCCGGGAGCTTTTGCAGGGCGGAAAAATACATGTAGTAGGCAAGCCCGGTGTTGACAAAGCCTATGATGAGGACGTTAACTATATCTTCCGCTGCCGGGATGACGGGCAGCTTCACTCCGCTTACAAGCAGGTAAAGTACCATAACGATAAATGAGATGAAAAGCTCATAGGCCGAGCAGTTCAGCCCCGACATATGTGTTACGCGCTTTGTCACGATGATGATGAGCGCATAAAGCGCCGCAGCGCCGGCACCCATGAGAATCCCTGTCTGCATGTCCGAACCCTTCGATACATTTCCGGATATGCACAGCATGCCGGCCGCGACCGCTATGACCGCGATCAGCTTGTTGGCGGTGAGCTTTTCCTTGAAAACGATCGGGCTGAGGATTATCGCTATCATCGGGCCGCAGTAGTAAACAAGCGTGGATATGCTCACCCCGGCGCATCTGTATGCCCCGAACAGGAGTACCCAGTTTAAGCCCAGCGCAGCGCCGCCGACAGTGGCAGGAATAATGTCCGCCTTAAGCTCGGCAAACGAAAAGCTCCGCCGCGCGGCAACGACCGCAAGCAGAAAGATAAATCCCAAAAACGTTCGCATCAGGACGATCTCGGCGCTCGAGAGCGATATGTTTGCAACAAGAAGCCCGTTGGTGCCGAATATGATCATTGACGCTATTAAAAACACAAGATTTTTTGACCGTGACATTATAAAAACTCCAAAAATAAAAACTTTTTTCAGTATATCATATGTCAGCCGATCTTCAAAGAAAAAATGCCCTCCCGACGGGAAGGCATTTTTGTATATCCTCACAGAGCAAATTTTTTGCTGTATTCCTCGTAATACTCATCAAAGCAGTGCGAGCGTACTTCGATGAGGCTGTTTATATATTCATGCGTATCAAAGCTGTCCGACTCAAGCTCAATGAGAGCAACGGCGATGTTAGAGCAGTGGTCGGAAATTCGCTCGAGATTCGTCAGCAGATCGTTGAATACAAAGCCATGGTTGAGCGTGCATATGCCCTTTTGCAGGCGGTCGATGTGGTGCAGCTTCATCTCGTCGCAGAGGTTATCGATAAGCTCCTCGAGCGGCTCGACGCGGTAAGCGCTTTCCAGATCGTTTGTGATAAATGCATCTATCGCGGTGTTTGCGACCTCGGTCACGGCGGATATGAGGACGTTCACCTCGCGCGCGCCGTCCTCGGAAAAGACGATGCCCTTTTCGTGGATCTCCTGCGCGCATTCGGCAACGTTCAGCGCATGGTCGGAGATACGCTCAAAGTCATTTATCGTGTGCAGATATTTGCCGACTGCCTCGTTCTGTTCGGGGTTAAGCTCGCGGCTAGTTATGTGAATGAGATATGTTCCGAGCTTATCCTCGTATTTATCGACGATATCCTCGGTGTCGGTGACGTGGGTAAAGCCGTCGTCGGAGTAGTTGTCAATAAGCGCAAATGCGTCGAACAGATTTTCGCGAGCTTTTTTGGCCATGGAGTTTACCGTCAGGCGGCTCTGCTCAACGGCAAGCGCCGGGTGGTCGAGGAATCGCTCCTCGAGCCTGTCGAAGTCCTCGAGAACAGCGGCGTCCTCGGGCTTGTCCTTGATTATTACCTTGCAGATCTTTTCAATCAGCGAAATAAACGGTGCGAGTATGGCGACAATAACAAAGCGGAAAACCGTGTTCATAAGAGCAAGGCTGACCGTTGTCATGGTCATTGACATGAAGGAGAAATCAAATATGGCATTTAGAGCGTAGAACACGAACGCGGTTATTATAACGCCGAGAGTGTCTACCATCAGGTAGGAAAGCGCGGTGCGCTTGCCGTCGGCGCTTGCGCCGAGGGCCGAGAGCAGAACGGGAACGGCGGCGCCTATCGCAATGCCCATGATTATAGGCAGCGCGATATCAAAGCGTATGGCGCCCGTTATTGCAAGCGCCTGAAGAATGCCGACGGCGGCCGAGGCGCTCTGAATGACGCTGGTGAAAACAATGCCGAGGGCAATGCCGAGGATCGGGTTCGAGAAGGTGGTGAGCATGTTTATAAATGTTTCGCTCGAACGCAGATCGTAGACCGAGCTGCTCATTGCCTTCATGCCGAACATCAAAACCGCAAAGCCGAGCATGATCTCACCCACATGCTTTTTCGTCGGAGCCGAGCAGAACATACGCAAAACGATACCGATAACGGCAATGACCGCAGTGAGTGTGTCTGTGGACAAAAGCTCAAGCCAGCCTGAGGAACCGCCGCCAATATTGGAAAGGCAGATGATCCAGCCGGTGATGCTCGTTCCGATTATCGCGCCCATGACGACGCCTATCGCCTGGCGAACCTTCATCATGCCGGAGTTAACAAAGCCGACGACCATGACGGACGTGGCCGAGGATGACTGGATAACGGCCGTAACGCCGGTGCCGAGCAATATGCCCTTTAAAGGTGTACTCGAAAGGCGGAACAGAATCAGCTCGAGCTTGTTGCCTGCAACCTTTTTCAGACTGTCGCCCATGAGCGCCATGCCGAACAGAAACAGTGCAACGCCGCCTAAAAGCTCAAGCACATTTGAAATCCCCAAAATAGCATATCTCCTGTGATCGATAATATCGCAATATAACTATAACGTAAAAGCTGTGTAAAATCCAGCTATTTTTATGATTTGCGTCTTTTGTCCAAATACCGCAAAGCGCGCGTATACGAAATTTGTGCTATATGCCGTCGCTTTTGCTTGAAAAATCGGCGCTGTGTGATATTATTATCACTATAGGAGGGCAGAACTATGTCATTTTCAATCAAAACCGGCGCACAAGCCGTCGCGACCGGCGCGAGAGCCGTTGCAAAGGGCACGGGAGTGCTGCTTGATTTTCTCGACAATGCGAGCGTGAAGCTCAGACCGCTTTCACATATTCCACTTATCGGCGACACCATCGGCGATGTGCAGGACCTTATATCAATGCTGCACGATTACTATCACGGCAAATATAAAAAGGTTCCGGCGGTCGTAATGGCCGGAACGGCTGCGATAGTTGCGTATCTTGTAAGTCCGCTCGACCTTATCCCGGATAATATTCCGCTTTTAGGCTTTGTGGATGATGCGCTTATAATAAATCTTGTCATGCAGCTTTGCATCGACAAGGAGCTTGAGCGCTACCGCGCATGGCGCGAGCAGCAGGCATAATAATAACTGCCCCGGACAATGCGTAAAACGCCGTCCGGGGCAGCTTCGTTTTTTACTTATAGATAACAAGCGCGAGATACACTAACGGCTCGCTGCCGGTGTTTTTCAGGGAATGGCCCTCGCCGTCGGGGCAGAATGCCGTGTCGCCGGCGTGAAGCGTAACGAGGTTTCCGTTGTCGCTGTATTCACCCTCGCCCTCGAGGATGCAGTAATATTCTCCGTCGCCATTATGGATGTGCCAACCGCACTCCGCGCCGGGGTCGAGCGTTATAAAGGAAAATACCCTGCCCTTGTTGTAAAGCCCTTCGGGAGCTTCGATTATGCGCTTAAAATAGGCTTTTCCGCTGCCTCCGAGCAGACCTTCAACGGTTTCGCGTTTGTGTTCTTCATTCCGGATGATCATCAGTCACTTCTCCTTCCGCCTACAATAATAAGAAATCTCATAAGCTGAGCAAGCGACACGGCAAGGGCGGCAACATAGGTCATTGCCGCGGCCGAGAGCACCTGCTTTGCCTGCCTGAACTCCTCGCCCTGCAAAAGATTTGTCTCCTCAATGGTTTTGAGTGCTCTTGACGAAGCGTTAAACTCCGTCGGTAGGGTGACGAGCTGGAATATCGTCACAAGACCGTACAGCGCGCAGCCTATATACGCGATCGTAACAAACACCTCGCCGAAGGACGAGAGGATAAGACCGAGTATGATAAGCGGAACCGACAGCTTTGCGCCGAGGTTCGTTATCGGCACTATCGCCGTGCGGATCTTGACGGGCGCGTAGTTTGTCGCGTGCTGTATCGCGTGGCCGACCTCGTGGCAGGCAACGCCTATGGCGACAGTCGAGGTGCTGCCGTAAACGTCATCCGACAGGCGCACGACGTTTGCCGAGGGATCGTAGTGATCGGTCAGCGAGCCGGAAATGTGCTCGATGGGAACATTGCTCAGCCCGTTACGGTCGAGTACCCAGCGCGCCGCCTGCGCGCCGGTCAGGTCGCGCGAGTTTCGCGTGTTCCTGTACTTTTTGAATGTCGAATTGACCCTTGAGCTTGCCCACATTGCAAACAGCATAGCAGGCAGCACGAGGACTATATATGTCCAGTCAATATACATGCCTTACATCCCCAATTCTTCGTCGATGAGTACGATCTCGACCTTGTCCATGTCCATCATCGGACCCCACAGGACGAGCATCGCGTTGCACACACGTTCCGGCGAGCGGCAGTCGTGGCACTTATCGTCGATCTTGCAGGGCGTTTTCGCAGGAAAACGCTTGCAGTTCTGCACGGCGGCGGTGTTGCGTGCACGGAAAACCGCCGACTCGAAGTCGGGGCAGATCTTGTTCGTTCCGGCAACGATATAAACGGTCTTGCGGCCGTAGACCTGACCGGCAAGACGGTTGCCGCGTCCGTCGATGTTTATGATCTCGCCGGTTTCGGCGATGGCGTTCGCACTTGAGATGAACACCTTTGCGGCGTTTTCCTTATCCAGTGTCTCAAGCCCCGGCTCGCGCCAGTGCCAGAAGACCTCGTTGCCGTTGGCGACAAGCTTGTCGTACAGGCCGAGCTGATCGACCGTCTTTGAGCCGCCTATGCCGACGCTCGTGTCCTTTATCTCGCCGAGAAGGTACTTGCAGGCCTCCTCGCCGCTTGCAAAATGCTGCACCGAAAAATGGCGCGCCTTGAGATTTTTGATTGTCTTTTCAATGTCCATATGTAAAACCTCCGTCAGAGTATCTTCTGACGGATATTATATATTAGCGGCACCGATTAATCAAGCCGCTTTTCAAGCTCGCCGGCGAGCAGGCAGGCGGCCTCGGCAAGCTCGTGCGCGGTCTCGGTGTCCTTGGCGTTTGCCGCTATGCGCAGCTTTTTACAGCCAGAAAGCGGAGATATGCGCAGCTCGTAGCCGTCGCCCTTGAGGCGGAAGCCGTCCGAGTAGTCTGCGCCCAGCTCCAGAAATGCCGAGCTTATCCTGTCCATAAGCCGCGCACGGTCGGTGCAGCCGCAGTCGGCGTGCTCCATGCACTCGCACTCGGGATCAGAGCACTCATCGGGCGCGTCGGCCTCAAAGCCGCCGGCAAGCTCAATGTTCAGCTTGCCGGACAGAGCGTCGGCGCAGCATTCGTAGTAGCTCTTCGGCGTGCCGATGTCGCACCAGTAGCCGTCGCACGGAACGCCCAGAAGCTTCTCTCCCTCGTCCAAAAGCAGCGGAAACAGATCCTTTGCAAAGTCAAATTCGGTATTCTTCGGAACAAGCTCCATTGCGCGCGGAGAGATGATGTATATGCCGGTGTTCACGAGGTTTGTCACAACGTGCCGCCAGTCGGGCTTTTCAATGAACGAGCGGATGAAGCCCTCGCGGTCGCACAGCGCAAGGCCGTAGCGCAGCGGCTCCGGCTCTGGGCACAGAGCTATCGTCGCGGCAGGGGAGTGCCTTTTGTGCTCGGCAATGAGCTTTGATAGGTCGATGTCGCACGCGGCGTCGCCGGATATGACGAGGAAATCCTCGCTGCCGTAGAAATCGGCGCAGTTTTTTACGCCGCCTGCCGTGCCGAGCGCATTTTGCTCGACTCTGTATTCGATGCTGACGCCGAGCTTTTCTCCGCTGCCGAAGTAGTTTTTAATATCATCCGGGCGGTATTTGAGCGCTGCGCAGATATCTGTTATGCCGTGCCTGCGCAGCAGCAGAATGATGTGCTCCATCACCGGCCTGCCGCACAGCGGCACAAGCGGCTTCGGCATGTCGCCGGTTATGGGCTTGAGCCGCCGCCCTTCGCCGCCTGCCATGATAATTGCCTTCATAAGCCATCCCTCCTGAAATCTATTGTTGCCGCCGCGGCATGATATATTCAAAGAAAAGTCTTGACTTTGACGGAAAAGTGAATTATAATACACAAGCTGAACATTTGAATATTGTTTTGTACTCGGAGAAGTCGCGTAGTCCGGCCGAGCGCGCACGATTGGAAATCGTGTAACACCCATAAGGTGTTCGAGGGTTCAAATCCCTCCTTCTCCGCCATAAGTCCACCGTAATTTTGATAGAATTACGGTGGACTTTTTCTATGCCCGAAAACCGCTTAATATAAGGCTTTTCGGCAGTTCCAGCCTATAACGAAGCCCCGCGGCAGAGCAATTCTGCGGCGGGGTTTCGTGCGTTTCGGGAGAATTGTGGCTTTCTATGCCATTGTAATCGTTAAACAGCTGAGATAATCGTTGAACTACTGGGGGTATTCGTTAAACAACCGAGTTTTGATTTTACTACTTAAAAGCGTATTAAGAACCCAAATATGCAATCGAGCAAATCCTCCGCATTTCATGGTTCATAATGCAAATAGCAAAAGACAGCATTAAATCGCAGAAAACACATTGAAAACGCGCTGACATCTGCTATAATATAAGTTAAGTTATTGTAACCAGTTAAATCGGAGGTGCAGAAATGGCGGATGTCAGCAAAGATAAATGGATTAATATCGACGAAGCTGCAGAATATCTGGGCGTCAAACCCGGAACTATTCGTGATTGGATCAGGAAGGGCAAAGGTATCCCAGCCCATAAAATCGGAAAGCTATGGAAGTTTAAATGTTCCGAGTTGGATGACTGGGTCGCGAGCGGAAAAAGCGCAATGGACTAATCACCTTCAAAAAACAAAAATCGATATAACGGAAACGGAGTTTTAAGAGGATTATGGCTGTGAAAAAAACTGAATTATATTCTCTCCTTTGGGAGGCTTGCAATAAACTGAGGGGCGGCGTGGAACCGGCAAGGTACAAGGATTATGTGCTTGTCCTGCTGTTCTTCAAATATGTGTCCGACAGATACAAGGGGCAGCCTTTTGCTGAGTTTACCATCAGCAAGGGCGCATCCTTTGAGGATTTGATTGCTGCCAAGGGAAAGAGCGATGTCGGCGAACGGGTGGATAAGATTATCCAGAAGTTTCTTGAAGACAACAGACTCCAGGGTTCCCTTCCCGATGTCAGTTTCAACAATCCAGACGAACTTGGCTCCGGCAAGGAACTGGTCGATAAGGTGTCCGGCTTGATTGCCGTATTCCAGAATCCAGCGATTGACTTCAAAAACAACCGTGCCAGCGGTGATGACATCATCGGCGATGCTTACGAGTATTTTATGATGAAGTTTGCGCAGGAGTCCGGCAAGAGCAAGGGACAGTTCTACACGCCGAGTGAAGTGTCCCGTATCATCGCACGGCTTATCGGCATTGGCAACATTCGTCAGATGCCGACCAAGAAGTGGACTCTGTATGACCCGGCCGCAGGCAGCGGAAGCCTCCTCATCAGAGCAGCGGACGAGGCTCCCGTAGATGAGAACGGTGATTCCATCGTGACCATCTTCGGTCAGGAAAAGGATCATGCTACGGCAGGTTTGGCAAAGATGAACCTCATCCTCCATCAGAAAGGCACAGGCGAAATCAAGCGCGGAAATACGCTGGCAGATCCCGCCTTTACGGATGATTTCGGCGAACTGAAGAAATTTGACTTCATCGTCATGAATCCGCCTTTCTCCGATAAATCCTGGAGCGATGGCATCAAGACATCTGAGGATAAATACAAGCGTTTTGACGGCTACGGCATTCCTCCCGAAAAGAACGGAGACTATGCCTGGTTCCTCCATGTTCTGAAATCCCTCAACAGCAATGGCAAGGCGGGTATCATCATGCCGCACGGCGTTCTGTTCAGAGGCAATGCAGAAGAAACCATCCGCATTGAAGTGCTGAAGAAGAGATATATCAAGGGCATCGTGAGCCTTCCTGCAAACCTGTTTTACGGAACGGGCATCCCAGCCTGTATTGTCATTATCAACAAAGAGGATGCGGAAACCAGGGAGGGCATCTTCCTGATTGATGCCAGCAGAGGGTTTAAGAAGGACGGCAACAAGAACAGACTCCGTGAACAGGATATTGAGAAAATTGTCCAGACATTTATCAGCGGAAAGCCTGTCAAGGGTTATGCCCGCTTTGTGAAGTACACGGATATCCTGGAGCAGAACGCAGGAAATCTGAATGTACCTCGCTACATACAGAAAATCGATGATACGCTGCCGCAGAACATCGCGGCTCATCTGAAAGGCGGCATTCCGGGAACAGACATCGAATCGCTGAAGAGATTGTGGGATATCTCCCCGGCTCTGAAGCAGGAAATCTTCACCTGCGTGGATGAGGCGCACGATGTATATAACCTCGCTCTCCCGTCAGGCGAGATCGAGGGCGTGATCGGGCAAGACGCCAGCATCCTTGCCGAGAAGCAGAAAGAAACAGATGCGATATTTGCGCAGTGGCGCGATTCGGTAAAAGACATCCTGCTCGGTATCGAGTCCGAGACCAATCCGAAGGACCTGATCCGCACGATTGCGGTCATGCTTCTCAATGCTTATGAGTCCGCACGGCTTCTTGACAACTATGATGTCTACGACTGCCTGCTGAATTACTGGAACGCAAAGCTGCAGGACGATGTTTACGCCATCAAAGCCAGCGGCTACGAAGTCGGTCGGGAAATCGAATACGAGTATGCGCAGAAGAAAGTGAAGGACGAGAACGGCGAGACGATCTCCGTGGACGATACATCCAAGGTGAAGTCCTTCGAGGGTGCGCTTATTCCGAGAGAGATTATCGAAGCGGTTTATTTCGCGGACGAGCTTGCCGTGATTAATGAACTGATGGAACAGTCCGCAGCTCTTGAGGCAGAACTTGACGAGATGCGCGAAGAGGAATCAGGCGATGAAGGCTTGCTGAAAGATGTGCTGAACGATAAGGGTGACAGCATTCCGAAGGCAAATCTCAACAAGCGGCTCAAAGAACTGGACGCCAAAAAGATGTCCGCTGTCATGGATGCCATGATACGGCTTGTCGCTCTCTTTGACGAGAGCAAGACCGATGAAATGGAGACGCTCATCCGCGAGATGCCAGAACTTGCAGAGTTTGATATCCGCAACAAGAACGGTACATTCGGAAAAGCAAAGCTGAAGGCGGCTCTTAAGGCGGCTGCAGATTCCGCAGTTGTGCCGGAGATTTACAAGGACGAGTATGATGCGCTGACAGCATACGCGGCAAAATCCGCAGAAAAGGATGAGGCAGACAAGGCTTGGAAAGAAGCCCGCAAGGCCCTGGATGATGAGGTCGAGGCGAAATACGGTGAACTGACCGTGGAAGAGATCAAGCATCTCCTCTTTGACATGAAGTGGATGGCAAAGTTGGAAGCAGATATCCGAGACGAGATCGAACAGGTGCTGAACAGCCTGTCCTCCAAGGTTCTTCTGATTGCTAAACGGTATGAGCATACGCTTGGAGAAATTGAGGACAGAACCGCAAAATCAAGAGCGGCGGTAGTGGCGGCTCTGGAAAGGATGGGATACAAATGGTAACTTATCCGAGTGATTGGAAAGAAGATAAAGTTTCCAATGTTGTAGATATCTCGACTGGGTGTAGGGATACACAGGATAATAAAGTAACTGGAAGATATCCATTCTTTGTGCGCTCTCCGATAGTTGAACGTATTGATGTAGCTGACTATGATTGCGAGGCAGTATTAACTGCAGGAGATGGTGTTGGTACAGGAAAAGTTTTTCATTACTACAACGGTAAATTTGCTGCACATCAGCGAGTTTATGTGATGAATAATTTCAGAGATGTTGATGGAAAATATTTCTACTATTTTTTCTCGAAAAACTTCATAAAAGAAGTAGAAAAATACACGGCAAAATCCTCTGTTGATTCTGTCAGGCGTGCGATGATTGCAGACATGGAGTTTACGCATCCACAGCTTCCGGAACAACAGGATATTGTTCGAGCATTAACCGCTTTTGATTCGTATATTGCTGATCTTGCAGAATTGATTGAAAAAAAGAGAGGGATACGAGAAGGTGCATTAGAGGATTTGATGTGTCAGCGAACAAGACTTAACGACCATTCAACAGAGTGGGAAGAAGTTCCGTTATCTGAAATTTGTAAAGTATATGACGGAACGCATCAAACACCTAAATACACCTTGCAAGGCATTCGTTTTGTCAGCGTGGAGAATATTATGGATTTATACAGTTCAAACAAGTATATCTCACAAGCTGCATACGAGTCTGATTTTAAGGCATATCCAGAAAAAGGTGATATTCTTATGACCAGGATTGGCGATATTGGTACGCCATGCGTTGTCGATAGGGATGAGCCTTTGGCTTACTACGTTAGCCTTGCATTATTCAAGAATATCACCATTAACAGCTATTTCTTGAATTATTATATCATGTCGTCTGGCTTTCAAAGGGAATTAGATGATAGATCTTTGCACCATGCAACACCTAAGAAAATTAACAAGGGTGAGATTGGAAAATGCAAAGTTAAGTACCCGAAAGATGCAGACGAACAGGCAGCAATAGCTAATATTCTTCGTTCAATGGACGAAGAAATCGAAGCATTGGAAATTGAACGGGATAAGATGATTCAAATCAGAGAAGGCGCAATGGATGACCTGCTGACGGGTCGTGTCCGCCTGAGTGTTTAAGGAGGCGCAAGATGGCAACGGTAGATGCTGAAAAGAAATTACAGAACAGAGTCCTGCATTGGCTCGTTGACGATCTGGGCTACACCTATCTCGGCAACCTGGAGGACATCGATAACACGCCTGTCAAAGAGGAACTGCTGAAGGCGAATCTGAAGAAGCGCGGATACACCGATGACCAGATCAAGACCGCAATCAGTGAACTTGTGGGCAAGGTCAATAACCAGTCCGATACGCTCTATCAGATCAACCGCAGCGTATACTCCCTGCTCCGTTACGGCAGACAGGGGGTAAAGGATGCGAACGGACATCGTCAGACCGTCCATTACATCGATTGGGAGGATATTGACAAGAACGACTTTTCCGTAGCGGAGGAGGTATCCGTCCTGCGCTTCGACAAGGTAACAAGGAAGCGTCCCGATGTGGTGATATACATCAACGGAATCGCTCTCGGCGTGTTTGAACTGAAGAGTTCCTATGTCAGCGCGGGCAAGGGTATCCGTCAGCTTTTGCAGAATCAGAAGCGTGAGAATATCCTGAACTTCTTCAGCACGGCGCAGTTCCTTTTCGCCGGTAATGAGGCGGAGGGGCTGTTCTACGGCACAATCAATACGCCGGAAAAATATTATCTCAAATGGAAAGAAGATAAGAAAGCGACCGATGACCTTTCGGCTGAAATAAAGCTGCTGCAGGTCAAGGAAGTCAACCGCCTGCGTGACGGCGTGGTATCCCTCTACCAAAAAGAGAGATTTCTTTCTCTTGTACATGACTTTGTGATCTTCGATGCGGGTATTAAAAAGATTACACGCCATAATCAGTATTTTGCGAACATCGCTGCCCGCAAGCGCATTCAGGACGGTGAGGGCGGTATTATCTGGAACACTCAGGGTTCCGGCAAATCGCTCATCATGGTATGGCTTACTAAGTGGATCATCGAGAACATTAACGACAGCCGCGTGGTCATCATCACCGACCGTGACGAACTGGACGATCAGATTGAGAGCCTCTTTATCGATGTGGAAGAAAAGGTGCGCAGAGCGAAAAGCTGCGCCGATCTGCGTTCCATCCTGGATAAAAACGATGATGCCATCGTCTGCTCCCTCATTCACAAGTATGGTCATAACGCCGGATGCCAATCGGATATCGACCAGTACCGCAAGGAACTGCTGAAAGACCTGCCGAAGGACTTCAAGGCGAAAGGCAACATCATCGCCTTTATTGACGAATGCCATCGTACTAATTCCGGCAAACTTCATGAGGCAGTAAAAGTGCTGATGCCGGATGCTATCCTGATCGGCTTTACCGGGACTCCGTTGCTGAAGACCGACAAGAAATCAAGCATCGAAACCTTCGGTACATACATCCACACCTATAAATTTGACGAGGGCGTGTCTGATGGTGTGGTTCTTGACCTGCGCTATGAGGCAAGGGATGTCGACCAGGATTTGTCCAGCCAGGACAAAGTCGATTTGTGGTTCGAGCAGAAAACACAGGGCTTGACCGAGCGGGCAAAAACGCAGCTTAAGCAAAGCTGGACATCCATCAATAAACTGTACAGTTCAAAGCAGAGGCTGGAGAAAATTGCGTCCGATATAGTATTTGATATGAGCCTGAAACCGAGGCTTAAGGATGACCGCGGCACGGCTATGCTTGTGGCGGGCAGTATCTATGAAGCCTGCAAGTATTGGGAAATTTTCATGAGCATGGGCTTTACCAAATGCGCCATTGTGACCTCCTACGAGCCAACTACGCAGAGCGTCAGAACGGCCACCTCCGATCTTTCACAGGAGAGCGAAGAAGAATATAAGAAGAAAATATACGAGCGGATGCTCGGAGATGAAAAACTCGGCGAGTTTGAAAAGCGTGTCAAAGAGCAATTCAAGGATGAGCCGGCGCAGATGAAACTGCTGATTGTGGTGGACAAACTGCTGACTGGCTTTGACGCTCCGAGCGCGACCTATCTGTATATCGACAAATCCATGCGCGATCATGATCTGTTCCAGGCTATCTGCCGCGTCAACAGACCGGACGGAGAAGATAAGGATTACGGATACATTGTAGATTACATGGACCTGTTCCGTAATGTTCAGCTTGCCGTTGCCGATTACACCTCCGAGGCGTTTGACGGCTACGACAAGGAAGATGTCGAGGGGCTTATCAAGAACCGCTATGACGAGGCAAAATCCGAACTTGAAGGAACGCTCACCTCGCTTGAGGCGTTGGTTGAAAATGTACCCGCTCCGCAGGCTGATACCGATTTTATCGAATACTTCTGCGGCGAGGACAGCGAGAACGATGAAAAGACTGCGCGAAGGGATACTCTCTATGCGCTTACGGCGTCTCTTTCTCGTTCCTTTGCGAACTGCTGTGACCGCCTGGTGTCGGATTACGGCTATTCCGAGGATGATGTCAATCATCTGCGTGGCGAGATTTCCGGGTACAACAAAATAAAGGAAATGATAAAGCTGGCAAGCTGCGACTATATCGATCTCAAGCCTTACGAGGTGGATATGCGCTACATTCTCGACACATACATCCGCGCCGAGGATACAAGGGTTGTCAGCGAACTTGGTAATATGTCTATCGTTGAACTGCTCCTCCAGGGCAAGACCACCACACCTGTTGACCTGGTAAAAGATCTGCCGGGTAACGATGAGGCGAAGGCGGAGACGATTGACAACAACCTGCAGCATGAGATCGTAAAAAAGATGAGTTCCAACAGCGTGTATTATGGCAAGCTTTCCGAGATGCTCAAGAAGATCATCATGCAACGTAAGGTTGAAGCGATGAGCTACGAGGAATATCTGCGCCAGGTCGTGGAACTGGCTGAAGCAATCCTTCACCCGGAGGAGAGCGGCAGTTATCCCGATGAAATCAAGGATAGTGCGGCAAGACGCGCTCTCTACGATTATTTTGAAGAAAATGTCGAATTGACGATTGATGTGGACGGTGCGATCCGTGTTTCAATACAGCCGGATTGGAAGAGAAATTTTCAAAAACAGCAGCGTATAAGACTTGCTATTTATAAAAAATTATTGCTTCATATGTATACTGAAGACAGAGCCGCTGAGGAAACCAACAACGTCTTCGATATTGCACAAAGGCAGGAAGAATACGATGCGTAATGATGAAATGCTTATCGGTGGATTACCGATAGAGGTGATAAGGAAGAAGAACCTGAAAAATCTCTATGTCAGAGTTAATCCTCCGGAAGGAAATGTAACTGTAAGCACACCGATGGAACTATCGAACGAGGATATAAAACTCTTTGTCCTTAAGAAGCTCCCGGAAATCACGAAGGTCAGAGACAGGATGCTCTCGCAGGAGAGGCAGAGCAAACGGGAATATGTGTCCGGCGAGTCTCATTATCTTTGGGGAAAACCCTACCGCCTGCAGGTCGTTTATGAAGGAACACAGCGTAAGATCATAAAGCTTCCGACCAAGATTATTATGACTGTGCCGGAGGGAACGGATGCCGATGCACGAGAAAGGCTGTTTACTGAATGGTACAGACAGGAATTAAAGCGTGTGCTTGAGTCCGTGATAATCGGATGCGAGAAAAAGACGGGCGTTCATGCGGATGAGTTCCGCATAAAAAACATGAAAACCAGATGGGGAACCTGCAATATTGAAAATCGCAGGATATGGATCAATCTCCAGCTTGCCAAGAAGCCGATGGAGTGCCTCGAATATGTGGTGATACACGAACTGGTGCATCTGCTGGAGAAGAACCATACTCACAGATTCCATGCGCTTGTTGAGGAGTATTGCCCGACATGGCGCGAAGCAAAGAAACTGCTTGCTAACATGCCGCTGGATTACATGGAAAAAGGAGAGACGGATACGGATGACGAACAAACCGACATCGAGCGATATCTTTGATATAAATAAAAAAACGGGAGCCTTGATTCTTGGAAAAAACCGCCTTGATGATTATGCGACCAAGTATCTGACAAGGCATTGTAAAAAGGCTCTTGAAACGCCGATGCCGTTGCCTGTTGATGAAATATTGCAAAAAGCTAATCTCACGGTCAAGGAAGCCTCTCTGTCCCGTAACCTGGATATTTTCGGGTGCTGCCTGCTTCTCGATGGTGAAGTTGAAATATACGACCACGAGCAGGGAACATCCAAAACCGTGTCCTTTCCGGCGAGAACAGTTCTGATTGATCCCGATTCCGAGGCAATGTACGGAGAAGATGCAAAACGAAACACGCTCATCCATGAGGCTCTCCATTGGGAAAAGGATAAAACATATTTTGAAATACTGGCGGTGAAGAACGCGGCGGCATCCGAAAAACTGTATCCAATTATGTGCCGCCAGTCTGAAACCTTCTACGAGCCGCCGGAAGGAAAAAAGACAAAAGAAAATGAAGTAAAGTGGCTTGAATGGCAGGCTCACCGACTGGCTCCGCGAGTGCTGATGCCGTTTGAGATGTTCAAGAAGAAAGCGCTTGAACTGATTGACAGTTATCAGAATCCGCAGAACGACATTATTCCGTCCTGCGACACATTGATTGAGGATTTGAGTACCTTCTTCATTGTGTCCCGCATATCTGTCAAATATCGCCTGATTGAAGTCGGCCTGCTCGGTCGCATATCCGGCTTTGAAGATTTTGATGCCGTTTTTGCAGAAATCAACAATAGCAAGGAGCTTGTCGCACTGACTCCCGTGGAGGCGTATCAGCTATTGAGTCTGGACTCTTCCCTTCGGGAATGGGTCAGCGGTGGTCAGTTCGTTTTTGCTGACGGATACTTTGTGCTGGCAGATAAGAAATACATAACCGCCAAAGAAGACGGTCTGCATCTGACGGCAAAAGCAAAAAAGAATCTGGCGCAGTGCGTCATCAATATCCGTGAGCAGAAATATACGACCTACCGAAATATACAGAAGGACTTCGTAGGATTTGCCGTCCTTTATCATGTGGAGGGAATCGATCAGCGTATGCTGACATTCCATCCGAAATACCAGGCAAATTTTAAGTACGAAGAGGATGATGTATATTCGGCGTTCCGAGATCATATCCTCACCTACGATGAGGACGAAGAAATCGAACTGGTCAGGCGGTTGGGTGATCCGACCGCCACGCTCTGTCAATGCCTGTGGTATCTGATGGAAAACAGAAAGTGGAACTATCCAGAAACCTTTAACGACAGAACAGGTCTGCACAAGAATTATCACGGCAAAATAAAGAACGACAAGTACAATAATATGGGTACAGAGGTGCTGATGGCCATCTGTGTCGGTTTGCGGCTGAATATCCGTATCGTGGAGAAAATATTCGACAAGTCCGATAACAAACTGAATTATTATCAGGACCCCGACAAGACCTATATCCGCATTTTAGAGAATATGCCCGGATTATCCCTGCAGGATTTCAATGGTGTTTTGAAACAGGCAGGCATCAAAGAATTGGGCAGCACAATAAAAGATGATCCCAATTAAAAAATCGATAACTCACTGAGTTGGCTTTGGACCCCGAAAGGGGTCCTTTTTTTATGCCCTGAAACGTGAAAACGGCTTTGTTACGGGGGGTTACGACCAACTAAATGAATTGGTCATTAAAAGTCAAAACAAGCGATAATGAAGCCAGGCAGTTGAAGTTGCCTTAATCTCTTGTCCAAAAGGCGCCAAAGGACGGAAAGGAGCAGATATGACAAGAATTGAACGCAGAAATTGGATTACCAACATTGAAAGCTCTGCCGCAGCTGTTGAATCGCAGCTTGGTTCAGCAGTCGTAAATTCCGTGTTTGAGCGCTATGGCGCACATAGCGTTGAAAATTTGAATTCGTGCGACCTGCCCGAAGTCTTTAACGAACTGTACGCAATCGAAGCCGACCTCGACTAAAGCGGATTGTCCTGAGCAAGACAGGAAACTGCTCACCGCCAGACACCGCATCTCCCGATCACTGATGGCTCAACGGTATCTGGCGGAACAAGTAAATAATGTAGCTGCCTTTTGAGCGGGTTTGCTGCAGACCGAAACGGAGGTTTCCGTTTGGACTGCGGTTGGTTTTTCACACCCATTTTGCGGCAGCGCCCAAAGTCCTCCGTTTCGAGAAATCAAAACGGAGGACTTTTTATGAAAATCAAATACGCATTCTTGGACGGAACAGTGACGGAGGTCGAGGTTTCTGACGAAATCGGTGCCGTCATCATCGACAGCCGTAAGGCGGAGCACGCGCAGGACGAGCGTCATCGCTACCATTGCTACTCCTACGACGCCATCGACTACGAGGGCGAGGAGTACGGTGCTTGCGACGAATATGCCGTAGAGGATGATTCGGCAGAACAGACCGCTCGTATCCGAGAAGCCTTCTCGCATTTGACTGCCACCCAGCAGCGCCGGCTTCGACTGTACGCAAACGGCAAGACCCTGCGGGAAATCGCTGCCATCGAAGAGGCCAGCTTTCAGTCTGTTTCCGAGTCCATCGAGGCAGGCAGAAAAAAGTTTTTGAAAATTTTCCGCCAGACACCCTGACAAATCCCCGATTTTTCTGGGTACACCGGAAGGCAACAAAATACAAGCCCTCCGGAAAGGACGGTAACCCCGTATGAGACACAACTTGAATATCCGTGTTTCAGACAAGCCCAGAAACGGCGGCGTAGTTGCTTGCAGAACGGTCAGCATCCGCGAGAAACTCTTCACCCTGCTTCTGGGACCCAAGCAGAAGGTAATGGTCGTGGTTCCCGGCAACACTGTCGAGTCCATCGCCATCACCGAAGTTCCGATGGGAGGTGGTGTACATGAGTAAGGTCAAGCTCCTGCTCGATGTGGTCGAGGATCTTCGCTCACTGGCGGACAGCGTTCAGGCTGTGGCAGATGCCATGCTGCAGAATGAGCCGACTGTCGATGCAGAGGCGAAGACGCCTGCACCCGCTCCCAAGAAGGAACTGACGCTGGAAGAAGTCCGAGCAGTCCTCGGTGAAAAGAGCCGAGCCGGATTCACGGCCGAGATCCAGGCGCTCCTCAAAAAGTACGGCGCTCCGAAGCTCTCCGGCATCGACCCCAAGCACTACGAGGCACTGCTCGAGGATGTGGAGGTGCTGAAAGATGCCCCCTAATCGTCACGCAGTCCTCTCGGCCTCTTCCTCCCACCGCTGGCTCCACTGCAATCCATCCGCAAGGTTGGAATTGGAGTTCG
>OKVK01000602.1_pt1 | contig 22957 bp, 15 predicted proteins | sample 1604771 | NCBI WGS metagenome assembly OKVK01 (sample SAMN01760906, study PRJEB22395) | human gut metagenome | reverse complement strand
CAATCAGGGAAAAGAACCCTCTGTCGTCTATCTTGACCTTTTTTATATGCCATATCTTTCTTGTTTATTACTACAAAGATACATAAAATAATTGAGAATCAAGAAGATACGAGGTTAATAAACTATAAAGAGCAAAAGAAAAATGCTCAATTCAGTTGTTTGCTTCCCTAATTAAGTTTTCGGACGGCCTCCCCCCGAAATTGTGCTCCCACACATTTTGCACAACAATGCAAACGTTTGCACTTTATTTCCCTTGATTTCCATCAATTTTTTGAAGCATCTTTGAGAAAATCTTCCTACATTTGCAACCGAAAAGGAAACCCAACGGCATTCAATCGTGCTGCAAGGCTTATCCTATACAACTAAGTAAATGACGATAAATAAGAATAAGCAACTAGCATTATCCTTAAGAAAGAAAATCAACAGAGTAAAAATATGATGATGAAGCAGAGATCGTTCAAACGAACACCGATGTTGTTACTGCTGATTCTTTCAACAGTAATAACCCGAGCGCAAGAGGTAGCACTGAAGACCAACCTGCTTGGTTTGGCTACCACCTCGCTCAATGCTGGTCTAGAAATAGGCACGGGCAGGAAGAGCACTTTTCAGCTTTTCGGTGCCCTGAATCCATGGAAGCAAAGTGGCGGCGACCATTCCAGTCTTCGTCATTGGATGGTGATGCCTGAGTATCGCTACTGGTTCAATCAGAATTTTGAGGGATGGTTTATGGGTGTCCATGCCTTGGGAGGCCAATATAATGTGGGAGGTGTGAAGTTTCCTTTCGGATTGTTGAAAGGACTGCGCAATCACCGCTATGAAGGTTGGTATGTCGGAGGCGGCATCACTGCCGGGAAACAATGGAATCTTTCTAAGCACTGGAATCTGGAGGCTTCGCTCGGATTGGGCTATATCCATACCAAATACGATAAATTCGAATGTGGTACCTGTGGTGAAAAACTCAAATCTGCCCATAAGAATTATGTGGGACCCACCAAGATGGCTCTTTCCCTCATTTATTTAATTCCGGGTAGGGCAGATGAAACACGCTCAACAGATGCTCCTCAGATCATCGAGACCATTCAGCAGCCTAAGCAGAATGTACTGAAGCCGGTTCTCCAGTTGCAGGCTGTGGTGGCTGCCGCTCCTAAGATTCGCCATTTGGATAAGCGTGCCTATATCGACTTCCCGGTGGACAGGATAGAATTGCGTGCCGATTATCGCCGCAATCCGGCGCAGTTGGATAGCATCATCACCACCATCAATGCCTTGAAGGCAGATAAGAACCTGCAGGTGATGGCGATCAACATCCATGGCTTTGCTTCGCCGGAAGGCTCGTATCAGCATAACGATTACTTGGCAAAGAACCGTGCCCGCACCCTGACGGAGTATGTTCATAAGATGGTAGAGTTGCCTGACAGCATCTTCACCGTTTCATCTACCACCGAGGATTGGGATGGCTTGCGTGAGTATATCAAGCAGAGCGATTTGGAGAAGAAAGAGCAGTTGCTGGCGATAGCGAAGGATGAAAGCCTGACCCCAGATGCTCGTGATGCGAAACTGAAGCAGCTATATCCTGCACAGTATCGCACCCTGCTCACCCTTTGCTATCCTGCTCTCCGCCATAGCGACTACCACATTACTTATAAGGTTAAGCCTTTCGATGTGGAAGAGGCAAAGCAGATCATGAAGACCAAGCCGCAGTTATTGTCGCTCAATGAGCTGTATATGGTAGCCCAGACCTACGAGGTAGGTTCCAAGGAGTTCAATGAGGTGATGGAGCTGGCTGTCCGCATGTATCCAACGGATGAAACGGCAAACCTGAATGCTGCCATTATCCGTCTGAACAACGGAGATGCCGATGCAGCCAAGCCATATTTGGATAGAGCCGGCGATTCAAAGGAAGCCGATGCCGCAAGAAAGGCGTATGAAATGATGATGATGCAATAAAACGAAAAAGAAATTATAAGTAAAATTAAAACTATAGAATTATGAAGAAATTTACGATGCTTTCATCAGTGCTGGCTTCAGCACTGATGCTGACGGTTGCATCCTGCTCTAGCGAAGATGTTGCTGGCGGTGATGCACAGAATGGTAAGGGGGCAACTTCTTATCTTGCCGTGAATATCGAGAACGTGGGTTCTGCTCCTGCATCTCGTAGTTATGCCAAGGGTGATGGTACTTATGAGGATGGCACTGATACTGAGAGTAAGATCAACAAGGTGCGTTTCTATTTTTTTAATGGTGATGGTACTCCATATCTGTTGGTTAATAAAGATGCAACAAATGAGCAGTCTGTTAACTATTTGGATCAAGCTGTTATTAAAACAGATGGCAAGGATAATGACCATACTGCCGAAATAAAAACCAAGGCAGTGCTTGTATTAAACGGTGAGACTAAAGCTATTCCTGCCTCTGTTATAGCAGTGATTAATCCTGATGTGTTGGATAATACAACCCTGCAAAGTGGTACTATGACCCTTTCTGAACTCCGAACATCAGCAACAGGTTCGAAGTTTCATGATGATACCAATGGTTTTGTCATGTCTAATTCTGCGTACGAAAGTGCAGGTCAGGACGTTTGCTCTACACCTGTAGCAAACCACGTTTTTGCAACATCTGATGCGGCATTGAAACAACCTGTAGATATCTATGTAGAGCGAGTTAATGCTAAGGTGAATGCGAAGATTGATGCAACTTATCAACGTGATGGGGAAAGCACGCCGGCATGGACAGAGACAGAGGGTAAGTACCAAATTGAGGTTGGCAATATTGAGGTTACCACTTATGCAACAGGTAATACTAATGCAACTCCAACAAAAACAAAATGTCCTGTATATGCTGTAGTTCAGGGATGGCAGTTGGCTGATGCTAATGGTAAGGCAGAGGTTTGTAAGCAGATTAATACTTCATGGTATGCTGGACAATTAGGCATATCTCCTTGGACAACTTCTGATTACCATCGTTGTTTCTGGTCTAAGTCAGTGCCTTTTACTTCGGGTGCTCAGGGAGGAGTTAATCAGCCAGTTAATCCTAAGTTTGAGGATATTAAGCTGTCTTTATCTGGTGATTTCTCTACTACACCTGTCTATACATTGCCAAATACACCAACAGAGGTGATTGCAAATCCAACAACAAGTTTGAATACTTTGACAAAACTGATTGTTGCAGCCAAACTTGTCTATAAGGATAAGAATGGTGAATATCACCCAGCGCAAATATGTCAGTATAGAGGTTTGACCTATCTCGGTGAGGAAGCTGTTAAAAAACAGATTGTTGGTGGTTTTGCACGTTACTTCAAAAAGACCACTACTGAAAGTGGCGATGTCTATAAATCAATAGAGGCTTCTGACATTGCTTTCAAGACGGTTGTTCCGGGTTCTCCTGAATCTTCTGGAGTGAAGAATTATGAGGTTGTAGCAACATTGGCTAGCACCGTAGGTGATCTTTATGTCAAGAATGGAGAAACATGGACAATAGCATCTAAAGACGATATCAATGCTGCCCTTGCAAAGGAGACGGCTCAGGTTCGTTCTACGGATGGTGCTACCTATTATTATACCCCTATCAAGCATCTCGGTGAAGCTGGTAAGTTAGGCGAGTATGGTATCGTGCGTAACCATTCTTATCAGGTAACCATTCAGAACATCAAGGGTTTTGGTACTCCTGTCTATGATCCTAAGAAGGAAATCGACCCAATGATACCAAGCGATGAAAATACTTATCTTGCAGCAAGTATCAAGGTTCTCTCTTGGCGCGTGGTATCCTCAAAGGTAAATTTGGATCAGACAAAGTAAATAATTCATAAACAGTATAAATGAAGAAGATTATAAATGATATCAGAAAGAAGGGAAGGCTGATGATGCTCTCTTGCTGCACCATCCTCGGTTTGCTGCTCGCATCTTGTGATTATTGGCACGATAGCTATGAGGGATGTGAGGAACTGCTGAAGACTCATCTGAAGGTGCAGTTCCTCTACGATATGAACATGAAGTTTGCCGACGCTTTCCCTCATGAGGTGAAGAACGTCACACTTTATGCTTTCGACCAGCAGGGAAAATTGGCTTATGTCAAGACCGAGGCTGCCGAGAAGATTATCGCCGAAGAGGGTATGAACATCAACGACCTGACTCCTGGTGTCTATGATCTTCTCGTTTGGGCACAGGGCGAAGAGCGTTATGCTGACTCCTATACTTTTGGGCAGGCAAGCATAGGCTCTTCAGCCTGTGATGTGCTCAAAGCTACGGTGAACCGTGCCGATAAGGGCATCATCGACCACGATCTGACTCCTCTTTTCCATGGACAGTTGGCAAAAGCCGATCTTACTGAGATAAAGAAAGGTGGAACGAGAACCGTCAAGGTTTCGCTTACCAAGAACACCAATCATTTCAAGGTGGTTTTGCAAAACCTGTCGGGAGCAAATCTTAATGCCGATGACTTCATCTTCCAGATTACCGATAACAATGGTAAGATGGATTACGACAACAGTTTGCTGGAGGATGAGATGCTTACCTATAACGCCTGGTCAGCTTACTCCGGTACTGCCGGTGTCAGTTCAGGTACCAGCGAGCAGACTTCTGTGGCATGTGCCATCGCAGAATTGACAACCAACCGGTTGGTGAAAGGTCATGATATGCGTCTGCGTGTATATAGCAAAGCTACGGGTGCAAGCATTATCAATATTCCATTGATAGATTATGCCCTGATGGTGAAAGGCAATTATAACAAGAGTATGAGCGACCAGGAATATCTGGATAGACAGGATTCCTACGACCTTGTATTCTTCATCGACGAAAATCACAAATGGCAGTCAGCCTCAGTCATCATCAACTCATGGAGAGTGGTGCTGAGCAAGGCCGATATGTAATCAATAATTATTGTATTTAATCATGATGTATGAGATGAAAGGAATAAGATATGCAGAGGGACTGCTCAAGTTCCTCTTGGCTACTGCTATGGCTTGGCTGGGCTGTATTGCTTTGGTCTCATGCGACCAGGGAGATACAGAATCAGAGAATGCCGAAGCCCATATCACGCTTACCCTTTGCCTGAAAGGTACGGATACCGATAACAATACAAGAATAGGGCAGTCGGGGGGGAAGCAGATTGCTTCAAGAGGTGAAGACGACGAAACTGATGAACCGGGTACGGAGATGGAAAACAGTATCGACTTTAGCAGATTCCACGTTGTTTTCTATGATGCAAATCATCGTAAGGCTGGAATCCTGCAAAACATGGTGCTCATTCATGAAGGCGGTAATATCTACCGGTTGACAGGCTCTTTGCCAGTAAGCAATAAGGTACTTGTGGGCAATCATTTTGAAGGAAAAATGGTGGTTTATGCAAATTTCGATATGAGTCCGGAAGACTTGCAGAAAGACTACAACCATACGGATATCGCCCAGAAGTCGTTTAATTACGAAGCAAATCCTAAGTATCTGCCTATGTGGGGCGTCCAGAAAGTTGACTTTACACTTGCTGCCGGCAAGCGTCAGGATCTCTCGGATATCGACCTGCTGAGGGCGGTAGCCAAGGTAAAGGTGTATCTGAGCAGTGAAATGAAGAATAATGAATGGAGCATACATAGTATGCAACTCTTCAACTATAATAATAAGGGCTATTGTATGCCTGATAAATATACAGATTGTGTACAGACTGCATCGCTCAAGCATGAGGAGTTGGAGCACTTTTTCAATTCCATACAAACCAGTGGTATCACGATGACAGATGATGTTCCTATCTATCTGCCTGAATATCAGAATAAAGGTAAGGAAGATGCGGATAAATGTGTCATCAAGTTGAAGCTTAATTATAAAGGAAACGTTGAACGGGATGATTCCGGAAAAGAAAAGGTATATACCCTGCGCTTCATTGATTATACAGACCAAGGAACGGAAGGTACAACCATCAATGATATCGTGCGCGACCATTATTATATCTTCGAGGTGTATAAGGGCAGCAATGGTCAGAATCTCGTGAAACTGACGGTGAGGAAATGGAATGTACGTGATCACGAGGAAATCGTAATGTAACTTCTATAAAATAATAAATAAAGTATTAATAAGAAAATATAAATCAAGCAATTGATTGTTGGCTTTTCAAAACATGGCAAAGATATACTATTATATATGTATTTGGGCAGTATGCTTGCTGGCGGCTTGTTCTGCCGGTGATGAAGCGACTTCCTTTCCCGGTCAGGCTGATGCCGAGAACCGGGTAGGGGTGACGTTGCAGCTGTCTGCCTTATCTTCCCAGACTTCGCAGTCTTCCCGGTCTTCTCTGACCAGGGCGGGTTGGGAGACGGATACCGAAGCTTGGCCTGGAGAAATGATGAAAAGCTGGTTTGTGGTGGTGGTACAGAATGGAATGATAGAGAAGATTATCACTTCCGATTTGAAATCTCTGGGTGCTACTGAGGTGGAGAAAGACCAGGTGTTTGTGGAGCTGAATAAGGGCAAGACAACCTTCTATTCTTTTGCCAATATCAAGCCTGAAGAGATTGGGTTGAATGCCAGCACATCTGTTGGGCAACAGCTGCCAACTGATTTTGATGAACAGACTTATCAGATGAATGGCAACAGTAAACTCTTCCATCTGTCGATGACGTCTGACTTTCAGAACGGTTATCCGATGAGTAATAAGCAGATGGTGAATATAACTGATAATCAGCAAGTCATCAATCTGGAGGTTATCCGCATGGTGGCCAAGGTACAGCTTTCAATTACCAATGCCACCGATCATGACATTGTCTTGAAGACCATCACCCTTTCGGATGTTACCCAGAATGGTAATCAGAATATCAAGCTTTTGCCAAATGTGGATTCGAATAATCAATTGCAAGTGAATCTGGCAAATTCGGCAAAGAAAGGAACTATCACGCTGACGGCAGCCGAAAACAATGGTATAACCATAGGGGAAGGAGTTACGCAAAAGGCTTGTTTCTATATGAACGAGAGTTTGGTAGATAAGGGCGAAGATGGTGGCAACCGGTATTTTATCCTTTCGCTTACCACGGTAGATGAGGCTACGGGCACTACCAGTAACAATCGTTATGCCATGCTATCATGGAATGAAATCCGACGCAATGATTATCTGAAGATTCCTATCAAGCTGGAGGATTATCAGATTAGATGGACGGTGGAGGCATTCTCGCCAATCGGTGTGTTGCCGAAGGTAAAGGATGATGGCGAAAAACTTTCGCTTGACTTCGGTTATTATGGAGAGTTTCATATCAAGCCCGAGGTCATCAAGTTGAGCCGTACTGGTTCTCAGACCCTGCCAGTGGATGAATGGCAGATGGGAACGGATGCAACAGGTTCTGATGGCTGGAAGCTGCAGGAGCAGAATCCGCAGGGAGAAGATGGTGTAAACATCTTCGATAGCTCGCCAGCTTGGGTTCCATCTGCTTATCGTCTGGAAGGAGAAATGGGCAACCGTACCGGTTCTGCCATTTATACAATGAAGATCAAGGTGAAGGAACAGAATGGATTGGGATTGAATCCTATCATCTCCCGCAAGGTTCGCTTTACAATGAAGCAATTAGACTTGACACGGGCAGGAAAGAATACTGAAAAAATAGTATTAAATACAAAGACTTTTAGCAATGAAGGCATTTAAGTTTTGCATATATCGTATCAGTCTGGCAGTAATCTTCGGGTTGCTGCCAATGGCTGTGTGGGCTGGTGACAAGCTGACCCATTACCAAGGTATTGCCAACAAGGAAGGCGATTATAATTGGAATGGTACACAGAAATGTCACGAATTCACTTATTATTATTATGTTACCAAGGGGCAGAAAAGACTGGAGCTTACACTCCCTTTTGCCAAAGGTATCTCTGACTTGGAACCAAGAGGTTACTATCGTTGGTATGATTGGAAGACTGATCGCGCATCTTCGCGCCTGACTAAGGTGGGCTCTCAACTCCATAGCTTTGATGATGGAACAGGACTTTATGCTGTTTGCCTTCAAGAACAAAAACTATCTCAGGGTTTGGTGGGTGTAACCTATTCTGCACCTTCGGGGACTGATTATGATTCTTGGGAGGCTGACACCATAGCCTGTGATGTGAGTAGATACCGTGATGGTATCACGAAGGATGGAACAGTTTTCCACCACGAACCAACCCTTTCTATCCGATATAAGTTTGTTATCCGGAAGGCATCATGGATAGCCGACCAGCTTAGAAGTGCTGTTGTTGATTCCCGTACGGGTACACGTACTTTTGAGGATAATCAGGATATAACTATTAGTATTAACAGTACTGACAATGGGAAAAGCGAGGCCAACCTTCGCTTGAACTACAACAATGTAAACCGATATTATTTCTATCCGCTAACCACTGATGCTTTCAACAAGAAACATATTTATTATCAGTCGGGTAAACAGGCTGAGAACAAGTTTGAAGAGAGGGATTTCAGTGATACACCTATTCGGGCTACTTATGTAAAGTGGAGGGTCTATGATGAGACGAATACTTATTATTGTGATATTGACGACGAAAGTCAGTCGCGATTTGAAAAAATCAGTCCCTCTACGTTAAATGATAGGGATTGGACTCATATAACTACACGTCAGTCGGTAAGACCGGGTTATTCTCAGCTTCCTAAATTCAAGACGATGAGCCGCTTCAATGTGGTTGCTTATCTGGGAGCAAGTAGCTGGCGGGGTAAACAGTGGTGCCCTGTGGCAAACTTCAGCTGTCGTTTTGCTGAGGAATATCCGATGCTTTTTGATGATTTGAATAATGGTGCCCCTACTCGTACCCTCTCTTACATAGAAGATCATTATGTAAAAGTTACCGAGCCGATTTCGTTTGATAATCTGTCGGATGGAATGACATACGATGCGCCAACCAAAGAAAACAATGTAGCTCCTAATCCAAGTAAATGGGAATTGCGCCATTATGGTTTCGTTTATAAGAAATTGGCAGATTATTCAAAAACTGCCGGTTCGTGGTGGTATGATAATTATACCAATGCACCGGTTCATGGTGAATATGGAGTTTACAAGACTGCTGGTGTAAGCGGTATCTCCACTTCAAACGAAGGATATGAGTGGTGGTATGGTGACAACATGAATCTCTATGACAGAACCTATGGATTGACTACCGGTAAACAGGCGGGCTATTTTCTTTATGTGGATGCCTCGGATGAGAGCCGAGAGATTGCCAGTGCCGAGTTTACTGCCAATCTGTGTAGTGGTACAACCTTTATCGTGAGTGCGGCAATAGCAGACCTGGCGCGTAGTGGGCAAATTGCTCCACAGGTTATGTTCAAGCTTTATGGTGACAATGGCGACCGAGTGGCAAGGCAGGAAAACTTAATCCATTCTTTTGCCAGTTGCGACATGAAGACGGTGGTGAATAATTATCAGTACGGCAAGTGGTATCAGGTTTATGCCAAGGTTACCTTGCGGGATAGTGAGAATCTGCGTAAGTTTCGTAAATTCCTCGTCACGGTGGATAACTATTGTACTTCTACAGAAGGTGCCGACTATGCCGTTGATGATATCCGCTTTTATCAGAAGCGTGCTATTGTTGATGTCATCCAGAATCAGCCTGTATGCGATGATGCTACAACGGCTGCTTCCGTGAAGTTGAAATTACGTGCGGTATATGAAAGCTTGCAATCTCGCGCCTATGTAAATCCTGCAGGAAAGAGTAAGGTTTACTATCGCTTCGTGGATGAAAAGGGTGAACCGGTTGACCTTGACTATGGTAATGGTGGAAAGAAATATGGAGAATGTGATTTCCATTATTATCAGAAAGACTTGCAGGCTGGTGAAACTGAGATAGTGAACGGTGAAACCTATTATATTCTGGTAGATAAGGCTTTCAAATTACCGTTAGGTAAGAAACTCTATGTGTCTCTAAACTTTGACAATCCTGAAGATGCCAGCATGTGGGGAAACCGAAACGTGGTGTGCTCCAGCTACAGTGAATTGTTTGAAATGATGAAGCAGACGGTGATGATTCGTGATGCCGAGAGTAAGGTGATTGCTGATTATCGAGTAAGCTGCGACCGGACGAATGCGGATGTCACCATGAATGCAGACCTGCATACCACCGACCCATACGTGGGTGGAGGTATCACCATTACTGGTGTGAAATATGATTGGTTCATCGGTAGTAAGGAGGAGTTCAATAAGACTAAGCTCCTGGAGGCTCTCCATGCTTTCCGTGATAAGAATAGTACAAGTACTAATCCTTGGGATGTGCAGAATTCGGGAATCAGTGAAGATTATAAGGCAGAAATAAAAAAGTATATCGACAATGGTAAATTGATTTTGGCTGCAACTTCACATCTGACGAAGACTTTCGAGTTTGGTACGCATACACTCTGTTTGTTGCCTATCACCAAGAATGGAAATATCATCACCATCAACAATGTGGATTACCAGATTTGTCCTGATCCTATCGAATATAAATTCCGGGTGCTGAAGGATGGACCTCGTATCAATCTTGGTTTCGTTGATGGAAAATATCCTAACGACCAGCGCATTGTGCGCATCGGATTGCCGCAACTCAAGGACATGCAGCAGCATACGAAGTTCCTGCAGATACCAATCAGCAGTACCGAACCTTTGAGTAATTCACATGGTTCTGTTTCTTTTGAGTTTAATACGGGAGATGGTGTTAATGTGCTGATGGACGGCACCAACGACCCTATGTGGAAGAACAATGATGCTGTGTTGGGACAGAAAACCATCTTCACGATTAAGGCTAGCAGTTTGGAGCATCGCAACAAGGAGACGGAACAGCGTACGCTTGACCTGCAGGTCTGCGATGATTATGCCACATACTTGCACGAAGGCTATTGGTATGACCTCTCGTTCAGCTTTATGCAGAAGAATGGCACAACTAACACCGAGGTTACGAGCTGTCCGGGTACTACCTTCTTCCGCATCTATGTGGTGCCGGAGTTTGCTACCTGGGCTCCTGCAGCCGATGGCGGTATGAATAACAACTGGAATAACGACCTCAACTGGCGCCGTTCTACCAAAACAGAGCTTTACAAGTCGGCTTCCGATACCTATCCTGTATATGGAACAACAGCAGGCTATGCCGAATTGAAGACTCAGCAGGCATTCGTGCCTATGAAGTTTACCAAGGTAACGATACTTACACCTTATTATAATAATGGGTATTATCCGCTCCTGGGTTATCTGCAAAAGGGTAGTGATGGTATTCTCAACAAACTGAATAATGGTGCATCCACCGCCACCGACTACATCCAGTATGATATGATAGTGGATGATGGAAGCAAGTTGGGCTATGGCGCAACCACTCCGGGGTGCAACTATTCTTGCGTGAAATTCTATGGAAATACCTGCGACCAGATCTACTTCAAGCCGGGAGCAGAGGTCCGTAACCAGCACTATCTGGTGTACAACAAGGCATGGGTAGAGCAGGAGCTGAGTTACAACCGCTGGTATCTCTTCGGTTCGCCATTGAAGAATGTGGTGGCAGGCGATATGTATGTGCCTGTGGAGACGGGACGCCAGGAGACGGAAGCCTTCCAGCCTATCACCTTTGATGCGACTGTTAACAATCGCACCAAGATGCCGTTCTACCAGCGTTCCTGGGATAGAAGCGATACCGAAGAATACAGCACTGATGACAACTATGATGCCTACGACTACAGTTCGCTTCCAGTGAGCGTGCCAAGTACGATAGATTGGAATACCCAATATTGGAGTCATGTTTATAATGCGGCTTCGATGGTCTATTCGCCAAAGGTCAATGCCGATGGTTCCTATGCTTCCTTAACCGGCTTTGCAGTGAAGGTGGGTGATAAATATGCGCCTGCCGGCATTTCGGGAAAGGCACTGGTAAGATTGCCAAAGGACGATAAGACATACGATTATTACGACCCGTCAACGGGTAACTTGGGGGGATTGAAGCATGACGACATCGATAGGACAGATGATGGCAAGGGCAACCTCATCATTGCTTCGGTAGAACCTACGAGCAAGGAAGGGGCCATTGGAGCTGTAGATGTAACTCTGGCTGCAAATACCCATCAAGGAGCAGGTGATGGAAATTATTATTATCTCACCTACAACCCGTATATGGCAACGCTGGATATGAAACGCTTCTTTGCCAATGCCAAAAACAAGGCGGCTCTCGGAGAAGACAATGTATCTTACTGGGTTGTGAATGACAATGAGGCCAATGGATTCAATACAATTACATTGAATGGTGAGACGGATGGAAGAATAGCGCCTATGCAGGCTTTCTTCATCAAGTCGAAAACCGCTCAGCCTACCATCCACTTTGATACAAACATGACGGTGGATAAGGATGTGACCAAGGGTGTTGATATTGCGGGTGAGGAGCAGAATAGCAGAATCAGATTGCAGGTAGGCAAGGGGACTGCGAGCTCTTCGTATCTGATATTGAATGCTGATGCGTCGCAAGAGTTTGATGGCAGGGAGGATACCGAATTGCTCGGAGATGACTTGTTGTCGGATGTACCTGCTGTTTATACGGTGGCTTCATCGCAGGCTGTCATGGTAAACTCGCTGCCGGAAATCTACTATGTTCCGCTGGGTGTTGTGGCGAAGAAGTCTGAACTGGTGAGCTTAAATGTTCAAGGGGCAGGTCGCCTCTCTTCTCCTCTTTACCTCTATGATGCTGCCACCCGAAAGTATCAGGAGATAAAGGATGGCGAGGAAATCAAGGTGCAGGCAAACGAGCACGGTAGATACTTCCTTACCCAGACTCGCAGTACCACTGGCATCGAAGATGCTGAGATGGGCGAGAGTGACGTGAAGATCTATTCTCCATCCCGGGGATTGATCGTCGTATCCAAGGTTGGGGGTCCTCTATTAAATAAGGTGGAGGTTTATACCCTTGATGGAAGACTGGTGGCATCGAGAAAGGCTGAAGGTGCAGCATCTGTCAGCATTCCTATAGTCTCCACGGCTTCTCCTCAGGAAGTATATATTATTAAGGTATCTATGCAGGATACCCAAGCTACAATAACCAGAAAGCTTTCTCTCCGTTGAGAGAAAGCTTTCTGGTGTTAAACTGAGAAAACGCAAAATCCCATCGTTCTTGCGAGCGATGGGATTTTGCGTTTGTTTTAGTTATGTGACCAATCAATCAGCAATCCAAAGCTATTTACTTATCTGCTTCTTGCTGGCAGCATAAGCATCAGCGTAGTGGCGGGAATCCGTTTACTTCTCTGTTTGGAAATCCCAGTCTGTAGGCTTCTCCAATTACGTCCTTGATAGTCAGGAAGCCTAACTGATAGAGTACCAGCTTTGGATTGTCTTTGCTGATATCAGCCGTTTCGATGTAATCCATGTCGATGAGGCTGCCGTCCAGTGTTTCTACATCTTTCTCAAAGTTGGTGAGTATTTTTGGAAGCATTTCTGTAGCACCGCTGGCAATCCAATAGGATCTCAGACGACGTTCTTTTAAGGCACTGATGACACTGAACGGATTGTAAACCCCCTGCAGACTTTCTGAGAAATGATAACCATCATACATATCTTTCAGTTCATGCATAGTCTGGTCGATATCCCACTTCTTTTGGACAGCTAATACCTGGATTTCATCTTTCAGATTTTCCAAGATTTCTTCTTTCGTTAATCCGCAGATGGTAGCATAGCAGTTGTAAAAGCTGATATTGCTTAATGTGTTGAGAACGCTGAACAGACTTATCTGCGTAAACTTGGTGATTCCTGTAAGGAAGACACACTTGATGCAATAGCCGTAGTCTTTTAGACCTGTGAAGAAGTCACGATAGAGATTGCGGCATTTTTCGTGTCTATCTGTCAGATAGGAGTGCTGTAAGGGTGCATCATATTCATCTACCAATACGGCAACTTGCTCTCCCGATTGTTGGTAAGCTCTTTCTATGATACCGGTAAAACGGTTGCTGAGCGTAGCTTCTGTGGCGCGTTTGCCGTAGATTTCTTCATATTTGGTTAATGTATCATCCAGATAATGGTATAATGATTCTGCATCTGAACCTCCAAGGTTCATGCTGAAATGGATGACAGGGCGCTTGATCCAATCTTTCTCCAGTTCCATGATCTTAAGTCCTTCGAAAAGTTCTTTCTTGCCTTCGAAGTAGCATTGGAGTGTGGATACCAGAAGCGATTTACCGAAGCGTCGTGGGCGACTTAGAAAGTTATACTTGTCACCATTGGCGATTTGCCAAACCATATCTGTCTTGTCTGCGTAAAGGTAACCACCCTTGCGCAGTTCTTCGAAATTCTGTATTCCTAATGGCAACTTTCCTCTAGTCATAATTACACCTTATTATATATATTATGTTGCAAAGTTAGCAATAAAAAATGAAATGGCGATATAAAAGCGGAGAAAAAATAAAATGAAAGCAGAAATAAGAGTAGAAAAAGAAAAATCCCATTGTTCGGTTGCTACTTCTTAAGGATAAAGACAGATGGTGGTGTGTGTCATTCCGTAAAAATCAGCGTCAAATGATATAAAATTGCCTATTTACGCAATGGCACCTTTACTTTTCCTGGCAAAAAGCTTGGAAGTTATTGCTTAATTTCCTATCTTTGCAAGCAAGAATAAGTAAAGATGCCATTTCTCTTTTTCTAAGGATAAGGCTCTTTCTAGGAACGAACTGACAATTATTTAATTAATAACATAAACCGATACAATTATGAAGAAATCCATCATTTTCGTATTGCTGCTCTCTCTCTTGAGCGTACAGCAAATCCATGCACAGAAGTGGCTCAAGAAATTGGGCAAGGTGGCAGAAACCGTGCTTACTAATGACCAGAAGACTAATAAGGCGTCTGGCTCTATCCCTGGGTGTACAGTAAAATATACCAGTTGCGTAGCTAATGGCAACGATGTACATATCAACTTCGTGATAACCAACACCACTTCCAGTGAACTCAAAATGTACTTCAATGCTTTTGATGACGGCTCTTGTGCTTTTGATAGCAAGAATGTAAAGCATACAATGCACTTCTATTTGGGTGGCGATAAGTTAGGTCACTATTCTGATAAGATGCTTCCTCCTAATGTTCCTGTCAAGGGTATTATGGTGATAGAGGATGTTGACCGCACCATTAAGCAGATTAATTCTACTCTTGTCAAGGGTAAGGCTAATGATGTGGAGTTTGCTATTAAGTTGCCTACCCAGGTAGTGGCAGATGTCAAGAATACCAATTCCGATTTGGTTACCTGCTCATTGCCTGAGTTGCAGTTCAATTTCTTGAAGTGTGTTCGTCAGGGCAGGAATGTGGTAATCACTGCAACATTCAAGAATATCGGCAACAAGGAGTATGAAATTTCAGCTTATGGCAATACTCCTACTATATATGATGATGGTGGCGATGCTTACGAGTGTGATCCGGAAACAACCCTCTTGGGCAAGAATCGCTGGTTAGGCTATAATTTCTATACCTTGCTCGCAGGTATCCCGATGAAGGCTACGTTTGTCATCAAGAATGTCAGCACCAGTGCCACCGAGTTTAGCGTTGTCAAGATTCCATTCAAGTACAATTCTAATGGCGAGACCTATCAGTATATAGAGTTCCGCAATCTGCCTATCTCAGCGCAGTAAGTAGCAATCTTAATAAGTTGATATAAAAAGAAAAATCCCATCGTTCTTGCGAGCGATGGGATTTTAATTCTGTTAAGCAATGTGTCTGCTTCCGCTGATTACTTACGAAGACCGAGGGCCTTGATGATAGCACGATAGCGATTGATGTCGCGATCATACAAGTAATCGAGCAATGCACGACGCTTTCCTACAAGCTGTGTCAACGCACGTGTTGTAGTATAATCTTTACGGTTCTTCTTAACGTGCTCCGTCAAATGAGCAATACGGTATGAGAACAATGCTATCTGGCTCTCAGCTGAACCAGTATCAGAGTTAGACTTTCCGTACTTGCTAAAGATCTCTTCTTTTTTTGCTTTGTCTAAATACATAGCTGTGATACTTAAAATTTAATTATTATGAATGAATGTTATGCACATTAGGACCTTCCTCACGGTGGTTTCCGTTAAAATGCGGTGCAAAGGTACAACTTTTCAGTGAATTATGCAAATTTTTCGGGATTTTTTTGTAATTTTGCACCCAAATTCATTAAGTATTTAAGGTAAAGGAAATGCAAGACATTAGAAACATTGCAGTTATTGCACACGTTGACCATGGTAAAACTACCTTGGTTGACAAGATGATGCTCGCCGGTAAGCTGTTCCGTGACGGCCAGGATAACAGCGGCGAAGTGCTCGATTCCAACGACTTGGAGCGAGAGCGTGGTATAACCATTCTTTCAAAGAATGTGTCTATCAATTGGAAAGGTACAAAGATTAATATTCTCGATACTCCAGGACACTCTGACTTTGGTGGTGAGGTTGAGCGCGTGCTCAACATGGCAGACGGATGCCTCCTCCTCGTCGATGCTTTCGAGGGTCCTATGCCTCAGACTCGTTTCGTGCTGCAGAAAGCGTTGCAGCTCGGACTGAAGCCTATCGTTGTCGTTAATAAGGTAGATAAGCCTAACTGTCGCCCTGAAGAGGTGTATGAGATGGTGTTCGACCTGATGTGCGACCTCGATGCTACTGAGGAACAGCTTGACTTCACTGTAGTTTACGGTTCTGCCAAGAACGGCTGGATGAGCGAGGACTACAACAAGCCAACAGACAACATTGACTATTTGCTCGACAAGATTGTGGAGATCATTCCTGCTCCTAAGCAGTTGGAGGGTACTCCTCAGCTCTTGATTACATCTCTTGATTATAGTTCTTACACCGGTCGTATCGCCGTAGGTCGTGTACACCGTGGTACTTTGAAGGATGGTATGAACGTAACTATCTGCCATCGTGACGGTACCCAGGAGAAAACTAAGATCAAGGAACTCCATACCTTCGAGGGTATGGGTCATAAGAAGACAGACCATGTGGATTCTGGTGACATCTGTGCCGTTGTCGGCTTGGAGAAGTTCGAGATTGGTGATACCATCTGCGACTACGAGAACCCAGAGCCACTTCCTCCAATCGCTGTAGATGAGCCTACCATGAGTATGCTCTTCACCATCAACGATTCTCCTTTCTTCGGTAAGGAGGGTAAGTTCTGTACATCACGCCACATTCAGGACCGCCTGAACAAGGAGTTGGAGAAGAACCTGGCTCTTCGTGTTCAGCCTTACGAGGATACCACCGATAAGTGGATTGTTTCTGGTCGTGGTGTGCTCCATCTCTCTGTGCTCATCGAGACCATGCGTCGTGAGGGCTATGAGCTCCAGGTAGGTCAGCCTCAGGTTATCTACAAGGAGATTGATGGTGTGAAGTGCGAGCCTATCGAGGAGTTGACCATCAACGTTCCGGAGGAGTTTGCTTCTAAGATGATTGATATGGTTACCCGTCGTAAGGGTGATATGACTTCTATGCTGAACATGGGCGAGCGTGTGGATATCGAGTTCGATATTCCTTCACGTGGTATCATCGGTCTTCGTACCAATGTGCTCACTGCTTCTCAGGGTGAGGCTATCATGGCCCACCGTTTCAAGGAGTATCAGCCATACAAGGGCGAGATTACCCGCCGTTCTAACGGTAGCATGATTGCGCTGGAGACTGGTACTGCCTATGCTTACGCCATCGATAAGCTGCAGGATCGCGGTAAGTTCTTCATCGACCCAGGTGAGGAGGTTTACGGCGGCGAGGTTGTTGGTGAGCATGTTCACGACAACGACCTGGTGGTTAATGTAACCAAGGCAAAGCAGTTGACCAACGTGCGTGCTTCCGGTTCTGATGATAAGGCTCGCGTGATTCCTAAGACCGTGATGAGCCTTGAGGAGTGCCTGGAGTACATCCGTGAGGATGAGTACGTAGAGGTAACTCCTAAGAGTATGCGTATGCGCAAGGTGATTCTCGATCACTTGGAGCGCAAGCGTAGTAATAAGGATTAAGCTATAGCTTATATATAAATGGATCCGTGAGAATTCCCCTCTAGCCGATTGCCTAGGCAGTCTGCTTGCAGGGGATTCTTTTTTAATGTATGCGTATGTGGTTGTGGAAATTCTTTAGAAAGTTTTCGTTGCCCTGTTCTCTGGTATTGGGAGCCGTGGGCTATCTGATCTTCGCCAATGTTCCTTTCCTGGAACCTTTGGGCGATGCGGTGGGACCGAAGCTGGTGGATATGATGCCGGTGGTGCTCTTTGCCTTGCTCTATGTTACCTTCTGTAAGATTGAAATCAAGGAGATGAAACCGAAGGCTTGGCATTTCATCCTGCAGCTCATCCGAACCAGTCTGGCACTGATGATGGTGGTGCTTATCTTCGAATTCGGAGATAATTATGAAACCAAGTTGGTGCTGGAGGGAGCCTTTATCTGTTTTATCTGTCCTACGGCGGCTGCTGTGGCGGTGGTAACGGAGAAGTTGGGCGGAAGCATCGGTTCGCTGACTACCTATACGGTGATAGCCAATGTTTTTACGATGGTGATTATTCCTAGTCTTTTCCCGATGGTGGAGAAGGGGGCAGATGTGTCCTTTCTTTATATGAGTGCGATGGTGTTCAGGAATGTAACTACCGTCTTGGTGGTACCTTTGCTTCTGGCTTTGCTGAGCCGCAAGTTTCTGCCTAAATGGGTGGATAAGGTGAAGAGCGTGAAGGATCTGGGCTTCTATATGTGGTGCTTCAACCTTACTATCCTGATGGGCGAGACGATTCGCAATATCCTACATGCCGAGGTTTCGGGATGGATTCTTGCCTTGCTGCTCATCGTTCCGCTCTTTGTTTGTATTATCCAGTTTGCCATCGGTAAGGCTGTGGGCAGACATTATGATGCGAGCATCAGTGCCGGTCAGGCTTTGGGACAGAAGAATACCATTGTGGGCATCTGGCTCACTCTTACTTTCCTCAATCCGCTTGCTGCCGTAGCACCAGGTGCCTATGTGGTTTGGCAGAACCTGGTGAATGGCTGGCAGCTATGGTATAAGGAGAAATACGGAAAACTGAAGTGGTAGATGTAAGAGAAAACAGAAATAATGGAAATATAAAAAAGCAGCTTGGAATTTCATAGGAGATTCCAAGCTGCTTTTTTAATATGAATGTATCTGATCTTTATTTACTTGTAGAAATAAAGATGCACTCGATGGTTACGTTGCCATCCATCCATTTTGCTGGAATGGTGAAGGTGCCATCCTTGGCGATAACTGTCTTCTTGAGTGATTCTACCTGATCACCATGGGTGATGGTAAAGTCGCCATAGGTAAATCCTGGTGCAGGAACCATCTTCACCTTGAAGTCCTTGCCGTATGCCACCTTGTGGTTGTTGAGGGTAGTTCCATCAGCCGCGGTTACCATACCATTGCGGTTGGCCTCGGTTACAGATACAAACTCGCTGTGAGCCTTCTTCTTTGCAGCACCTTCGGTCTTCAGCAAGGTGATGCGAGGAGCGTTGGTCAGGTGGATATTGATGTCATCGATATAGACCAGAGCATCCTCCTTCATCTCATGAGGAGACTCTGCGTGAGGAACCACCACCAGACTGTAGATATCCACACCCTCTGCACTCTTGATAGGGAACACGGCGTCGGCCCACTGTCCAGCAGGAACCGGAGTGGTTGACTTGATCCAGAACTGCTCTACTTCGTTAGACTGTCCGGCTCTGTCTCTTCTCTTTCCGAGACCTACCAGCATCACTCTTCCTTCCATCGGACGGTTGATCAGTACGTGAACCACTTTTCCGGAAGGACCGAGTGCAATCGGCTTCTTCAAATCAATTCTTGCACCGAAGATGTTGGATGCCAGGCGTGAACGCTGGAAGCCCAGCACCTTCTTGTTAGGATTGTTGGTGAGGTCTGGATTATCAACGACCTTGCAGTTGCCTTCCAGTTCTCCTGTGCGGAATGGGGAATGCTCCCATCTGTCGTAAACTCCCACGGATTTGTAATCCTGGGTGTCGAACTTAATTTCTTGTCCCATTGCAGCCAATGGTAACAAACACAATGCTATGAGTAATTTCTTCATGTTCGTAGTGTAGAGTCAAAGTTTAAAATACTTTAATGGAATGTAACAATGGGCAAGCCTTGCTGTCGTCGATGACAACCTTCAGGCCTTTCACCTGATAACCCTTGCCGTAACTGTCTGATGTGCTGCCGTTCAACGGGATGATGCGCTTGTATCCGATGGTGGTAGTAGTGCACTTCTCTGCGATAGGTTTCCATGTCTTTCCGTCCTCAGAGATTTCGATATGGAACTTTCTTACTCGCTGACCCTTGCGGATGTACTCCATCATATCCACATAGCGAACGGTCTGTGGCTTGTCCCAGTTGAAGGTGATGGTAGCCTGCTTCACGCCGTCATCAGTAGCCCAATAGGTATTCTTGTTGTTATCAGTCAGGTTCTTGGCTGCATAGTTGCGGTTGGCACCAGCCTTTCGGGTGTTGCTTACAGTAACCTTTGCCTTCCGTGCCAGGTCCTTGCCCAGACGGGTACGAATCATGTTGCCCATATCCTTGAGCACGCGAACGTCGATCTCCGGCAACAGACCACTCTTGTCCGGAGGGCAGTTCAAGATCAGGGTAGCATTTCTACCTACAGTCTCCAGATACATCTGGAAGAGGCGCTCAACAGAGAGTGGCTTCTCGCCCTCGTGCCAGAACCATCCCTTGTCGGTGAACTTGGCATCGCTCTCTCCCGGGTCCCACTGCCAGCCATCCTCGGTACCATACATACCGTTGCTTTCTGGTGCATAGCCTCTTTCGTCGGTGAGCCAGTTGGTTTCGCCAGCCCATCCTGCCTCGTTGCCGATCCATCTTGCCTCAGCTCCCACACCCCAGAGGATGATGTCTGGACAAACCTTGTGGATAGAGTCTCTAAGGTTAGGAATATCATAATAGGTAGAACGGTCTACGTTTACGGTCGTATTGCGTCCGCCGTAGTATCCGTCGCCACCGTTGGCACCATCAAACCACATTTCAAACTGGTCTTTGCCATACTGTGCCAACTCCGCGCACTGGCGCAGGAAAACATCGTTTACATATTTCTCAGTACCATAGTATTGGCTGTTTCTATCCCATGGAGAAACATAGAAGCCGTACTTCATACCCAGACTGCGGGCTGCCTTGGCAAAGTCGCGGGGAATGTTGGTAGTCTTGCCGTTCTCGTTGCCTGAATTCACGATAGAATGATCGGTTGTAGATGTAGGCCAGAGGCAGAAGCCATCGTGGTGCTTTACCACGGCAATACCGCCCTTCATGCCAGCAGCTTTCACTGCCTTGAGCCATTGAGTAGGGTTAGGCTTCTTGGTAGGTGCAAAAAGGGTTACGTCTTCACTTCCGAGTCCCCATTCTCTGTTGGTATAGGTATTCATGCCATAATGGAAGAAGGCATAGAATTCTGTCTCCTGCCATTTCATCTGGCGATCGCTAGGAACCGGGAACACAGCTGTTGGCTCGTTGTCTGGATTAGGCAACGACTGCTGCTTTACTTGGAAAACACTCTGGGAGTGGCCAGCCATGGCAGTCATGACGAGGGACACCCCTATAAAAACTTTTTTGATGTTCATGGTTGTTGTATTTAAATCGATACACTTTAATCTTACCATAATAATAGATGTATATAATAGTTATTGATGCGATTGGTGATTGTTACTAATGATTCATCTGCAAAGATAGGAGTTTTATAAATAGTAACAAAACTTTTCTGGTTAATTAAATATAAACGCCCGCAATTTTGCTTTGCGGGCGTTTGTATAGGGTTAGTCTTGTGTAGGATAAATCAAATTTTCTTCGGTGATGCAGTTGAGCACCTCTTCCAAATATTTTTTCGATTCATACTTTGCCATAGGCAGGTCGTGGAGCAGATAGTTACCGCAATCCTTGGCTGCCTGTCCTGGAATTTCGCCTTCGAAGTCGGCGATGAACTGGAAGGTGCGCTTCATCAGTTCTACGATGTCCTTGCTCTCCAGGTCGCCCTTGATGAGGAGGTAATTGCCGGTGAGGCATCCCATTGGTCCCCAGTAGATGATGCGGTCTTTCCACTCCTCGTCGTTACGCAGGTAGGTGGCAGCCAGGTGCTCGATGGTATGGATGGCACCGTTGTGGAGGCAAGGCTCCTGGTTAGGCACCTTCATGCGGATATCGAAGGTGGTGACTACTTCTCCGCCTACTTCGTCCTTGCGGCTTACGTAGATGCCGCGGAGCAACTTGTTATGATTGATGGTAAAACTTGGAATCTTATTCATATAGTTTATAATTTACAATTTATAGTTTACAGACTTTCGAGAAAAGCCTTGGTGACATTGAATGATCCTTCTGCCATTTTAGCCCAGAAGTCGAAGTACTGCTGTGCCTTGGTATCCTTCAGAGGTACATCGCTGATGATGCGGAAGGAGATGAAAGGAGTCTTGTAGATGTGGCAGGTCTGTGCGATGGAGCAGCTTTCCATATCCACAGCCATAGCGTGAGGGAAGTGCTCCAGGATAGAGCGCATCTTCTCCTTGCTATCTACGAACCATTCTCCGCTTACAATCTGTCCGGCATGAATCTTTGGATGCTGGTTGTCTGGCTGTTCATTGATGGCAAGCGCCTTTTCTACATACTCCTTAGGGGTCTTGAAGAGGGCAGGCATACCGAGAATCTGTCCATACTCGCATTCGTTACCGCAGTAAGCATCGTGATATACACAGTCGGTAGCTACCACCACTTCGGTAACATTGAGGTTGATGTCAGCGCCTCCAGCTACACCCGAAGAGATGACGAGGTCTGGGTGGTAATTATCAATCATTTCCACAGCTCCGATGGCGCTGTTTACCTTTCCGATGCCGCACTGCTGCATCACTACTTCATTCTCGCCGATTTTTCCGATGACGAAGTCCTTATGATTCTTTCGCTCAGTCTGCGATTCTGTCAATAATGTCTTGAGTTGCGTGAACTCCTTGTCCATCGCAACGATAATTCCTATTTTCATACGTAAATTATTATCGTCCTACATTACTGTAGAACATATGTTTTACAC
>OKVK01000599.1_pt1 | contig 23034 bp, 15 predicted proteins | sample 1604771 | NCBI WGS metagenome assembly OKVK01 (sample SAMN01760906, study PRJEB22395) | human gut metagenome | reverse complement strand
GACCTCGATGCAGCCGCAGCCGATGACAGCCAGCAGACTGATGACGACAGGAACGTGGCTGCTCCGAGTCTGATTCAGCAGCAGCGTGAGCTCAGAGCCCAGCGCGCAGAAAGAGAGCGCCAGGAGATGGCTGCAGCCGCTGCCGCTTCGGCTCATATCGGAATGGATATCTCTGTGGCTACCGGAGAGGAGAAGGCTACCAGCAACACCGTAAGCAATGCCGAGGTGCTCAATACGCCTATCAATCCGAAGGAGCCGTTCACAAGATACAAGTACCCTACCCTCAACCTGCTGAAGAAATACGACGACCAGGAGGTGTCTATCGACGAAGAGGAGCAGAAGGCGAACAAGAACCGAATCATCGAGGTGCTGGGCAACTTCGGCGTACAGATCAAGACCATCCGTGCCACCGTGGGCCCTACCATCACTCTCTACGAGATTCAGCCTGCCGAGGGTGTGCGCATCTCCAAGATCAAGAACCTGGAGGATGATATCGCCCTGAGCCTCGCTGCCCTGGGTATCCGTATCATCGCTCCTATCCCGGGCAAGGGAACCATCGGTATCGAGGTGCCTAATGCCAAGGCAAACATCGTGAGCATGGAGAGCATCCTGAACTCCAAGAAGTTTCAGGAAACCAAGATGGAGCTGCCTATCGCACTGGGCAAGACCATCACCAACGAGGTGTTCATGGTGGATCTGGCGAAGATTCCTCACCTGCTCGTTGCCGGTGCCACCGGTCAGGGTAAGTCTGTTGGTCTGAACGCCATCATCACATCCCTGCTCTACAAGAAGCATCCTAACGAGCTGAAGCTGGTGCTCATCGACCCTAAGAAAGTGGAGTTCAGCGTATATTCACGCATCACCAACAAGTTTATGGCTGCCGTTCCGGATGAGGAGGAGCCTATCATCACCGATGTAACCAAGGTGGTGAGAACGCTGAACAGCCTCTGCGTACTGATGGACAGCCGCTACGACCTGCTGAAGAAGGCGGGAGCCAGAAACATCAAGGAGTATAATCAGAAATACGTGAACCATAGGTTGAAACTGACTGATGGTCACGAATTTATGCCATACATCGTGGTAATTATCGATGAGTTTGGAGATTTGATCATGACAGCCGGCAAGGAGGTGGAGCTTCCTATCGCCCGCATCGCCCAGCTGGCACGTGCCGTGGGTATCCACATGATCATCGCTACCCAGCGTCCTACCACCAGCATCATCACCGGTAACATCAAGGCGAACTTCCCTGGACGTATCGCCTTCAAGGTAACTTCGGCCATCGACTCCAAGACCATCCTCGACAGAACGGGAGCCAACCAGCTCATCGGTCGTGGTGATATGCTCTATCTCAACGGCAACGAACCGGTGCGTGTACAGTGCGCCTTCGTAGATACACCAGAGATTGAACGCATCAACGAATACATCTGCAACCAGCCTGGTCCTATCGAGCCAATGGAACTCCCTGAACCAGCCAGCGAAGATGGCGGCGTAGGAGGCAACGGCAGCGTAGATACCCGCAACCTGGATCCATATTTCGAGGAGGCAGCCCATGCCATCGTTCTCTCGCAGCAGGGCAGCACCAGTATGATTCAGCGCCGTTTCAGCATCGGCTACAACCGTGCCGGCAGACTGATGGATCAGCTTGAGGCAGCAGGCATCGTAGGAGCCGCTCAGGGCAGTAAGCCAAGAGAGGTACTCCTGCAGGATGAGAACCAGCTCAATACATTGCTGATGCAGCTGAGAAACTCATAATTTGAATAATACAATAAACAGTAAGGATATGAAAAAGATTTTAGCTATCGCTTTCGCAGCGATGATGAGCCTGGGCACTATGGCGCAGACCGCCCAGCAGGTGCTCGACAAGACCGCTGCCGTCATCGGCAACAAGAAGGGTGCTACCGCCAACTTCAAGCTGTCTAGCCCTAAGTATGGCTCGGCAAGCGGTACCATCACCATCAAGGGCAACAAGTTTAATGCGCGCACACCGGAAGCCATCGTATGGTATAACGGCAAGACGCAGTGGACCTATATGAAGAAGACCAACGAAGTGAACGTGAGCAACCCTACCCAGGCCAAGCAGATGTCGATGAATCCTTATACCTTCATCCACATCTACAAGACAGGATATAAGAGCACCCTCAAGACTGTGGGCGGCAACTATCAGGTGCATCTCGTTGCCAACAACCAGAAGCGTACCGTGGCAGAGATGTATATCACCATCAACAAGAACACCCACGTGCCATCGCAGGTAAAGATGCGCCAGGGTTCTACCTGGAGCACCATCAACATCTCCGGCTTCAAGGCAAAGGGCATTTCCAACAATTCCTTCGTCTTCAACAGCAAGGAATTCCCAGGAGCAGAAGTCATCGACCTGAGATAATCGGGCTGAAGGCAATATTTGCCCCATACGCCCTGAAAGGGCAGAAGCTCCTAGCCCAGGGTATCACCCTGGGTTAAAAATCCAATAAGAAACTACGCCCTGTAAGGGCAAAAGCTTAAAAAATATATTTAAAACCAAACTAAAATGAAAGATCTCAAACCTATCATCTCACAGTTCGACATCACCGGAACTGTAAATGAGGTAAAGCCTCTCGGTAATGGACTCATCAATGACACCTACAAGGTGACAACAGTAGAAGACGATGCACCAGACTATGTTCTCCAGCGCATCAACGACTCTATCTTCACCGATGTAGATCTCTTGCAGCACAATATCGAGGAAGTAACTACCCACATCCGCCAGCAGCTCGAAAAGCAGGGCGCTGACGACATTAACCGCAAGGTACTCACCTTCGTCAAGGCGAGCAACGGCAAGACCTATGTAAAGGACGAAGACCAGCAGTACTGGCGTATTTCCGTCTTCATTCCTCGTGCCATCACCCAGGAGGCAGTAAACCCAGAAAGTTCTTATTACGCAGGAAAGACCTTCGGAGAGTTCGAGGCGCAGCTCACCGACATCACCGACCGCCTCGGCGAAACCATCCCTGATTTCCACAACATGGAACTGCGCCGCGACCAGCTCCGTCAGGCAGTCAAGGAAGACCGTGCCGGACGCGCAGAAGGCGTAAAGGATTTCATCGCAGAAATCGAGAGTTATATGGATGAGATGTGTCTCTGCCAGCGCCTCTTCCGCGAGGGCAAGTTGCAGAAGCATGTCTGCCACTGCGATACCAAGGTCAACAACATGATGTTTGATGAAGAAGGTCGCGTTTTGTGTGTCATCGACCTCGATACCGTGATGCCATCACTCTTCGTGAGCGATTACGGCGATTTCCTCCGCACGGCAGCGAATACCATCGCCGAGGATTCTCCTGAGTTCGAGAAGATAGATTTTCGTATGGACATCTTCGAGTCGTTCACCCGCGGCTATGTGGAGTCAGCATCAGCCTTCCTTTCTCCATTGGAGATTTCCCTGCTTCCTCATGCAGCAGAGCTCTTCCCATACATGCAGGCAGTACGCTTCCTCTGGGATTACCTCAACGGCGATCACTACTGGAAGTGCAAGTATCCTGAGCACAACCTCGTAAGAGCCCAGAACCAGTGGCATCTCTTCCTCAAGGCGAAGGAACACGAGGCAGAGATGAAGGCATTCATCGAAAAACTGTAGTTAAAGGACTTAAAGGACTTAAGAAGTTAACTACATAACACTTTATCTCCTTTAACTCCATAACCCCAAAAAGACAATGAGTAATATTTATAAGAAATTATCTGTTGGCAACCTGATGGCAATGGCAGTAACCTTGCCTATGGTTGCCAACACAACCAACACAGCATCATCTCCCCTGCTTCCGTCCGCTCCCGATGCCCAGAAGGCAGCCCAGGCCGCGAAGGCTGGAGATGTCCAGATTCTCAGAATCAATCCTACGCTGGTGGAGATTGTCTTCGCCAACCAACAACGTATCGCCGTAGATTTCTACGGCGAAAGTGTTTTCCGTATCTTCGAAGATCACAACGATGGCGTGATGAGAGCGCCCGAGGCAAAGCCTGAGGCGAGCATCCTGGTGGATAATCCACGCACTGCCCTGAATCATAAGCAGGTGAAGGTAGAGGAGAACGATAACTCCATCATCCTTTCTACCACCAAGGCACAGGTGATCTTCGACAAGGCTACCCAGCTCTTCAGGATCATCAACCTCGAAAACGGAAAGACCGTGGCAGAGCAGAGCGCTCCGGCACAGTTTACACCCGAAAAGGTAACCCTCAGCCTGCGCGAACAGCCGGATGAGTATTTCTTCGGTGGCGGCGTACAGAACGGAAGATTCTCTCACAAGGGTGAGAAAATCGAAATCGTCAACACCAACAACTGGGTAGATGGCGGAGTGGCTTCCCCTGCCCCATTCTATTGGTCAACCGCTGGCTACGGCTTCATGTGGTATACCTTCAAGCCAGGTCTCTACGACTTCGGTTCTACCCAAAGCGGAAAGGTAGAACTCTCTCACGAATCCAGGAACTTAGACGTTTTCTTCATGGTGGGCAAAAAGCCTACCGATCTGCTCGATGGCTATTACCAGCTCACCGGCAACCCTGTACTGCTCCCTAAGTTCGGCTTCTACGAGGGCCATCTCAATGCCTACAACCGCGACTACTGGAAGGAATCAGACAAGGGCCGAACCATGGTGTTCGAGGATGGAAAGGCGTATAAGGAGAGTGCCAGCGACAAGACCGGAATCAAGGAATCACTGAATGGCGAGAAGAACAACTACCAGTTCTCAGCACGTGCGGCAATCGACCGATATGTGAAGCACGATATGCCGCTGGGATGGTTCCTGCCAAACGATGGATACGGAGCCGGATACGGTCAGGAGAGTACCCTGGACGGCAACATCCAGAACCTGAAGGAATTCGGTGATTACGCCCGCAAACACGGTGTGGAAATCGGACTCTGGACCCAGTCAGACCTGCATCCGAAAGACAGCATCGAGGCGCTCCTGCAGCGCGACATCGTGAAGGAGGTGGGAACCGCTGGCGTAAGAGTGCTCAAGACCGACGTGGCTTGGGTAGGCGACGGCTATTCCTTCGGATTGAATGGTGTGGCTGATGTGGCTCAGATCATGCCTTACTATGGCGGGAATGCCCGTCCGTTCATCATCTCGCTCGATGGATGGGCGGGTACACAGCGATATGCATCCGTCTGGTCAGGCGACCAGACCGGTGGCGACTGGGAGTACATCCGCTTCCACATCCCTACCTTCATCGGAGCCGGACTTTCGGGTATCTCCAACATCACATGCGACAACGACGGTATCTTCGGCGGAAAGAATCCAATCGTCAACATGCGAGAGTTCGAATGGAAGACCTTCACCGCAATGGGTCTGAACATGGATGGCTGGGGCAGCAATGCCAAGTATCCTCATATCCTGGGCGAACCGGTAACTTCCGTCAACCGCTGGTATCTGAAGCTCAAGTCAGAGCTGATGCCATACATCTACACAGCAGCCCACGAAGCTGTAACCGGCAAGCCGCTGGTAAGAGCGATGTTCCTCGACGATGCCAACCCTTATACCCTGGGCAAGGCAACGCAGTATCAGTTCATGTGCGGTCCGTCGTTCCTCGTGGCTCCTATCTACAAGGAAACCAAGATGGATAAGGAGGGCAACGATATCCGCAACGGCATCTACCTGCCTCAGGGCGAATGGGTGGATTACTTCAGCGGACATATATATAAAGGTGGAAGAATCATCAACGAGTTTGAGGCTCCCTACTGGAAACTGCCTGTCTTCGTGAAGCGAGGAGCTATCATCCCGATGGTAAATCCTAACAACAACGTATCGCAGATAGACAACACCCAGCGCATCTTCGAACTCTATCCATACGGCGAAACCCATTACGCCCTCTATGATGATGACGGCAAGACCGAGCTTTACCGCCTGGGCGAGCACGCCACCACCCACATCACCTCTTCCCTGCAGAAGGACCGTCTCAACGTACATATCTACAAGACCACGGGCCACTTCCAGGGTCAGGAGAAGAACCAGGCTACCGAGCTGCGCATCAATCTGAGCCAGATGCCTAAGAAGCTGGCGGCGAAGATTGGCGGAAAGAGCGTGAAGCTGACCCAGGTGAATTCGCTCGATGAACTACGCAACACCGAGAATGCATGGTTCTTCGACGAGGCTCCTCAGCTCAACCGCTTCGCCACACCGGGCAGCGACTTCGAGAAGATGGATATCCGCAAGAATCCGATGGTTTATGTGCGACTGGCGAAGACCGACATCACTGCCAACGACGTAGAGCTCCGCATGGACGGCTATCAGATGGATGACGCCGATGTGCTGCTCCACGCCACCGGTACCCTCGCAGCTCCTCAGGTAACGATGAAGGACAGCCAGAGCCCTAACAAGGCATTCGAGCTGGTGGCTACCTGGAATAAGCAGGCCAACGCCGACTACTATGAGGTAAAGGTGGATGGCGTGATTCATTCCACCATCCGCAGCAACGAGTTCACCATCGAGAACCTGAAGCCGGAAACCGATTACGAGGTGCAGGTGAGAGCCGTGAACAAGGACGGCGTTTCTGAATGGGCCACCGTTCAGGCGCATACCATCAAGGACCCTCTCGATGAAGCTATCCGCAACATCACAGCCACCAACTCTGCCAAAGACTGGGAAGGACTGGAGGTTTCGAAGATGTTCGACTTCAACGAGAAGAACTTCTGGCATACCGACTACTACAAGAAGGAAGGTGTGCTGCCATTCGATGTAACCCTCAACCTCAACGGCATCGCCAAGCTCGAGAAGATTCACTATCTCCCGGCTTCTGAGCGAGAGACCAACGGACAGATCCAGAAGGGCAAGTTCGCCATCAGCAACGACGGCATCAACTGGACCGAGACCGGAAGCTTCGACTGGAAGAACGAGAATGCCGTGAAGGAATACCAGTTCCAGGGCAACCCAGAGGCTCAGTACATAAGGATGACCGTAGAGGAAGCCCGAGGCGGAATGGGTTCGGGTGCCGAGATGTACGTATTCAAGGTTCCGGGCAGCAAGATGGAGAAGGCTGGCGACATCAACCACGACGGGCGCATCGACGAGAACGACTTCACCTCTTACCTCAACTACTGCGGATTGCGCAGGGGTGACAAGGACTTCGAGGGCTACGTAAGCAAGGGCGATATCAACGGCAACGGTCTCATCGACGCCTACGATATCTCCGTGGTGGCTACCCAGCTCAAGAGCGGAGTAAGCAGCAAGAAGGTGCCAGCCGTAGAGGGCAGCATCAGTCTCGCAGCCGACAAGAAGATGTACAAGGCAGGCGAAACCATCACCCTCACCGTAAAGGGCAAGGGTCTCGTATCGCTCAATGCCCTGAGTTTCGCCCTGCCATACAGTGCCACCGAATATGAGTTCATCGGAGTGGATGTGAAGGATATGGGCAAGATGGAGAACCTCACCAAGGACCGTATGCATTCAGATGGCAGCAAGGTGCTCTACCCTACCTTCGTCAACATCGGTGAGCAGCCAGCCGTAGAGGGCACCCGCGATCTCTTCACCATCAGGCTCAAGGCAAAGAAGGCATGCAAGCCAGCCTTCCTGCTCAAACAGCTGATGATGGTAGATAAATTCCTGGGCGTAAAGACCGGGAAATAGCCTCTTTTTTGTGAACAAACATTTAATTCTGTAAATTATCTAAAAATAAAGCCTATTATTTTGGATTTTTTACAGAATTATTTGGTAGATAGAAATAAATTCATTACCTTTGCAAACGTAAAAATCAATCAAGAGATAGGAATATGAAAAAAACAGAAGCTTACAACAGATTGGTAGAGAAAGGCATTAGACCATCAGTACAGAGACTGGCAATCCTGGACTACCTGATCAAGCACCCTACCCACCCAAACATCGAAGATGTTTACAAAGCTTTGGAGAACAAGGTACCGACCCTAAGCCGTACCACAGTGTATAACACGCTCCGCATGCTGAGTGAGGTAAATGCAGCCCAGATGATCACTATCGACGAACATCGCGTATGCTATGATGGCAACATCGAGCCACACGTTCACTTCTACTGCAAGAACTGCGGCAAGATCATCGACCTCTTCGATGAGCAAGCACCAAGGGTAACAGAGACCAAGGTAATAGATGGAAACATCGTGCAGGAGGAACAGCTCTACTACAAGGGCATCTGTTCAGCTTGCGCCAAGAAGATGGAGAAGAAGACGAATTAACAGGAACAGAAAGCCGAAATGATTCGTCAGACAAGAGATTTAATAGTAATAAGATAATACAATACAAGAACATTTTTAATACATTAACATTATGAAGAAGAAATTTATTTGCACCGTTTGTGGTTACATCTATGAGGGTACTGAGGCACCAGAGAAGTGCCCTATTTGCAAGGCTCCAGCCAGCAAGTTCAAGGAGATGGAAGATACAGTGGATGATGATTTGACATTCGCTACTGTACACGTTCTCGGTCAGGCATATAAGGATGGCGTCAATGAGGAGGTCATCAAGGGTTTGAAGGATCACTTTGCAGGTGAGTGTGGCGAGGTAGGTATGTATCTTGCAATGGCTCGCCAGGCAGACCGCGAGGGTTATCCAGAGATTGCAGAGGCTTACAAGCGTTATGCTTTCGAGGAGGCTGACCATGCATCTCGCTTTGCAGAGTTGCTGGGTGAGGTTTTGGGTGATACCAAGAGCAATCTTGAGGCTCGCATCGCAGCTGAGAAGGGTGCTTGCGAGGACAAGTTCCGCATTGCTAAGCTTGCCAAGGAGCAGGGTTCTGATGCTATCCACGATACTGTTCATGAGATGGCTAAGGACGAGGCTCGCCACTGTGCAGGTTTCGCAGGTCTTTACAAGAGATACTTCAAGTAAGACTATTTTATTTTTTTTCGATACTAAGTCCTGGAGCCCGGTTCCGAATCATAGAGATTCAGAATCGGGCTTCTTCGTTTTCTGGAGAAATTGTACTATGTACGCGTACTAGTACTATCTTCCTCTGATGCTGCCATGATCAAGGCGATCAAGGAGGGCAAGACCAACGTGGACCTCAATATTCCTGAAACTCCTGACGGTGGTGGCGGGGACAACATAAGTTTGTAATTCTTGCTTGATGCGGATTGCAAATCCGCAGAGCTAAAAGAGGTTAGGACATTTTTTAACGGCGGATTGCAAATCCGCCGAAACGCCTAACGGAATGAGAAACATTCCAATTGCATTATTAGAAACATTCCAATTGCTAACTCCACTTATCAATTTTTCATCTACACATATTTATATATAGATGAAAATATTACAAAGTGTTACAATCGTATTACAGTTATGATTCATTAACACTTCTTTTGCCATTTTTCGGCGTTTTTTGTCTAATTTTGCAGTCGAAATTAAATGGTTAAGTAGTAGGTATATAAAAACCTAGATAAAAACCTAGATTAAACTCTACAGATAATAATGTACGGATTAAAAAGAAATAATATTCTGATCATGACTTTCATGTTCTATGGGGCAAGCCTTGCGGCTCAAAACCATCAGGACGTGCAGGATTCTGTAAGAATTTATTTCAAACAGGGAAAGATAGATCTCGTTCCTACCCTGCGAGAAAACCAATCTGCACTGAACAGGATAGCAGATACGATGCGTATCACTTACGCAGACTCTGCCTATCAGTTGCGAAAGATCCTCGTAGTGGGCGGTGCCTCACCCGAGGGAAGCGTGAAATTCAACCATTGGCTGTCTGAGAAAAGAGCAAAGGTATTGTTCGATTATCTCTCCCGCTATGGTGAATTGCCCGATTCGCTAAGAACTACCCATTACTTAGGAAGAGATTGGAATGGCCTGATTAGGCTGGTGGAAAATGATCCACAACTCCCCTACCGGAAGGAAACCCTTTCCATGCTGCGCCAGATAGCCAGCGAACAGAAAAGCGGTGCCCAGGCGGAGGAGAGTCATCTGCAGAAGATACAGAAGCTGCGAGGGGGTACACCTTATTTATATATGTACAGGAAATACTTCCCGCTGCTCCGATCTTCCAAGCTGCACCTATGGTACGAGAAGGTGCAGCGCTCGGAGATTCCGAAACCGGAAAATCTGAATTCGGAGATTCAGAAATCGGATACCACTGCTGCAGCGGTCATTCCACCGGCAGATACCATCATCGTCGCCCCCGACACCCAGTCCATCGCATCGCAGCGAATCCGGAAACCCTTCTATATGGACATCCGGACCAACATGCTCTACGATGCGCTCCTCATTCCGAACATCGGAGTGGAGATGTATCTGGGAAAAAGATGGTCGGTGGCTGCCAACTGGATGTACGGATGGTGGAAGACCGACCGGCGACACTGGTACTGGCGAGCCTACGGCGGTGACATCGCCATCAGAAAATGGTGGGGAAAGGCTGCCGGGGAGAAACCGCTCACCGGGCATCACATCGGCATCTACGGTCAGATATTCACATACGACTTCGAAACCGGGGGCCGCGGCTACATGGGCGGAAAGCCCGGAGGCACGCTCTGGGACAAGATGAACTACATCGTGGGAGCCGAATACGGCTATTCGCTGCCCATCGCCCGAAGGCTGAACATCGACTTCACCATCGGCGCCGGCTATTGGGGCGGCATCTATCACGAGTATAAGCCCGAGGCTGACTACTACGTATGGCAATCCACCAAGGAGCGCCGCTGGATAGGTCCCACCAAGGCAGAGATTTCGCTGGTATGGCTGATAGGAAACGGCAATACCAACCGCAAGTTCTCAGGCAGGAAGAACAGAGAGAAAGGAGGCGGAAATGAGCAGGATTAGAATCTTCAGAGAATCTGGAATCTTCAGAGATTCAGGAATCATCCAAGCCCTCAGCCTGATGCTCTTTCTTCTGATACTCTCATCGTGCGAGCACAAGGAATTTCGCTACGTCACCTCCTCGTTCCGCTCTTTGAGGGTGGAATTCAGCTGGGAGCGATATGAGGATTTTCAGAAGCCGGAAGGCATGCGAGTGATTTTCTTTCCGAAAGATGGCACGGGCGATCCGTGGATCTTCGATTTTCCGAACGGAGAAGGAAGGCAGATTGAATTGCCCGAAAACGAGTATCGCATCATCTGCTACAACTACGATACGAGCAGCATCTATTGGGAGAATCCCAACAGCTTCGTGGAGTATCTTGCCAAGACCCGCAGCGTACTGGCGCCCGACAGTGCCAAAGCCTGCACCACTCCCTCCTGGCTCTGTGGCGACCACATCGACTGGGTATCGCTGGAAAACATTCCAGAAGGCACGGAGAAGGTAATCACCCTGTATCCGGTGAGGATGGTGAGCCGATACACCTACGAGGTGAATGGCATCCAGAATCTGGAAAGAGTGGCGGATATCCGTGCGAGTCTTTCGGGGATGTCAGGATCGCTGCTGATGGCGGAAGACAAATTGCCCGATGGAGTTTCGGAGAATCTTCTTTTCGGAGGCGAGACTGCCAATAATCAGATCAAGGGCGGTTTCTACACCTTCGGCTACTGTCAGAGCCTCGAATCGTCTCAGGTGTTCAAGCTTTATCTGAAGAGCAGAAATGGCAAGGTGTATGTATTGGAGCAGGATGTTTCTGCACAGATTCACTCAGTACCCGTAAGGGGGCACATCGGTGATGTGCATCTCATCATCAATTTCAACTTCGTCGTTCCGGAAATCAAGAATGACGGAGAAGGCGGCGGAGGCGGCGGAAACAATTCCAGCGGTGGTGCCGGCTTCGATGTAGGAGTTGATGATTGGGCGGATGTGAATGAGGACATTATATGTTAAGGGGTTAACATCCGAAAATAAAGCTTTTAATCGTAAAAGATAAAGCTTGAAATAGCAAAGGATAAAACTTGAAATAGTAAAAAAATAAATTTAACAACAGTAAAAGATAAAAAAAAGAACTGTAAAATTATGAAAAAGGTAATTTTTGGAACAGCATTGGCCTCTATGGCATTGCTTTCAGCATGCTCATCAGACAACGAGCTTGCAAATGTAGAAACTGCAGCTAACAACGCTATCGGATTTCATGTAGTTGGTAATAAGGCGGAGACAAGAGCTACCCCGATTACACCAGGGAATCTGAAAACAACAGATTTCAATGTGTTCGCATATAAGAAGAACGACAATGGTACAGATGGTGATATCTTTATGGGTGACAAAGAGAATGATAACTATCTGTACGGAGTTAGAATCAAGTATGAGACTGAGACTAACAAGTGGGTTTATAAAGATCCAAATGAACTTCGCTACTGGCCAACAACTGCACTTAATTTTTATGCGGTCAATCCAGGCAGCACAAATTTCTTCTCTTGGAATTTTACAAATGAGAAAAAGCAAATAACATACACTTGCTCTGATGAATATGCCAAAGATAACGAAGGCAAGTATTCAAATCACGAAAACATTGATGCAATGTATGCTGTTGCCAAGAATAAGACCCAAATAGACAATAATGGAATTGTTAAGTTCAACTTTAAGCATATATTGTCTCAAGTAGTATTCCAAGCAAAGACACAATATGCAAATATGCAGGTCGAAATCAAAGCGCTCAGTATTCATAATTTCTATGGGGGCGGAATATTTACAATTCCAAAAGAAGAAAGAGAACCTTCACAGACGGATTGGGCTCCAACTACAGTAACTTACCATTCAACAAATGGATTAACAGCGGTAATGGATCAGAGCATTACGGTTGATAAAACTGATAAGGCTGCTATGATTTCAACAAAGGGACCGATGTTACTCGTTCCTCAGCAATTAAAAGAATGGGATTTATCAGGTAACATAGATGCTGCAAATACAGCAAAGCAGTCTTATCTGAAGATTACTTGTAAGATTAAGCAGAGTGGTGCTTACCTCTTCGGTAGCGATTCTGATTATGGCGTTCTCTATGTTCCATTCGGGGCAGATTGGCAGCCAGGCAAGCGTTATATCTACACCCTCATTTTCGGTGGTGGTTATAATGTTCAGGGTCAGGCAATCTTGAAGCCAATCAACTTCGATTCAGAAGTAGAAGCTTGGAATGAAAATGAAACAAATAATAGCGACATTATCATTAATTAATAATATGTAATATCAAACATACCCAAAAACAATATAAAGCGATGCTTGCAGATTTTTGCAAGCATCGTTTTTTATTATCCCTTTCCCCCGCCATTCCAACCCAATGTGGTGGGGTTCATAAAATGAAGGCCACCAACTTTTTCTAATCTTCCTTATTCTTCCTTAATCTTCCAATCACTGATTGTTCGCAGATTACTATCATAATTTACACCTATCTTGAATAGGCGCTTGCCATCGGCAGAATACGGAATCAGATATCCCTTTTCATCTATCTGCCTGATAGCTTCCCCTGCAGAACCATCATATTTCAGCTCAAAAACAAACACGGCATCAGGCATATACACTACGGCATCAGCCCTGCCTATTGCACTATTCTCTTCTACCCTCATGTGGGCACCCATCAGATTGAAGATAAGATAGAATACGGTCTGGAAATCCCGTTCACTCTTGTTGCTCAAACGGTTGGAGATGCTGGCAAGATAAGCCTTCAGACGCACCATCGCACCCTCTACATCTGTATCATAGAGTTTTTCCAGGAAATCACCCACAAGACTATTATTATCCAGAGATATTGGCGAGAGATAGTTAGGTGCAAGACTCTTGAGCATGCCTATCTTCACCTCTCTGTTAGGATATTCCAAGGTGTAGCGATGCAACATCGGGTTATACTTCTTGATGGTGAGATAACCGCTCTGATAGAGCAGCGGAAGTGCTGAAGTCATCATTTCCGGCGAAACATCAAAGTCATCCACATCACATGATTTTTTCTCAATATCCATCACATTAACATGATACTTCTGCAACGTCTTGATAAGATAAGTTGGTGTGCCTGAGCCAAACCAGTAAGGAGCAATCTTGCGTGCATTCAGCGCCTTTACCAGACTGAACGGATTGAAGACATCCTCTGATTTCTCGCTGAAATGATAACCGTCGTAGAATCTTGTCAGCTCTGCCAGACATTCCTCATACGTCATGCCCAGGTCTTCTCCCAAAGCCTCTATATCCGGTTTCATCTGTGTGGTAAGTTCCTTCTTGCTGATACCACAGATTGCCGAATACTGGTCGAACATACTGATGTTTTCGAGATTGTTGAGTTCGCTGAAGATGCTGAGCTGCGAGAACTTGGTGATGCCCGTGATGAAGGTAAACTCCAGATATGGGTCGAGCTTTTTCAGAGGACTGTAGAAGTTCTGCATGATGCGGCGGAGCGGCTGCAGGTTCTCCTTTTCATGCACCACATCCAGCAATGCGGCATCATATTCATCGATGATAACAACCACCTTTTCGCCCGTCTGCTCGTAAGCCCGCTTTACGATACCATCCAGCCTCTCGTTAGGATAAATTTCTCCTTCTCCTTTACCATAAAGTTTCTCGTAAGGCAAAAGCTGTAGATTCAGATAACTGTTCAAGGCATCAGCATCAAAGTGCTTGGCACCGCTCAAGTCGAAATGAAGCACAGGGTGCTTTACCCATTCCTTTTCATAATCAGCAATGGCCAATCCCTCAAAGAGTTCCTTTCTTCCCTCAAAATAAGCCTGGAGAGTAGAGGCAAAGAGCGACTTGCCGAATCGCCTTGGACGACTCAGAAAGACGTATGCCATCTGCTTTTCTCTAAAATCCACAATGTATTGGGTCTTATCTATATAGAGATAACCTTTCTCGCGGATTTTTTCAAAAGTCTGTATTCCTACAGGATATTTATTTACTATTTTAGCCATATTCCTACATGCTTTACGTTTTGCGCTGCTAAGTTACGAAGAAATTCCGAATTTACCAAAGATAATTGAAGATATTTTTAGTCGGACACTCTGCAAATCACAATAACAGTTATCACAGTTTTCCGAAGCTTTTATACTAAACAAAAAGCGATGCCTGCAAATTCATGCAAACATCGCCTTTATTTTTATATTCTCCTTCCGGAAGGGAAAGATTTCTTTTATCCGAAGTTATCGTACATGATGCTCTCAGGATCAACTCCCAGAGAATCCAGATAATCGGTTACGGTCTTGATCAGCATTGGAGGTCCGCAGAGATAGTACTCGCAATCCTCTGGTGCCTCGTGATCCTTCAAGTAGGTATCACGGATGCAGTTAACAGCAAATCCCTCGTAGTACTTCACGCCCTGAGCATCTGCCACTGGGTCCTTGCGGTCCAATGAAAGATGGAAGTGGAAGTTAGGGAATTCCTTCTCAAGCTCCCAGAAGTCCTCCAGGAAGAACGCCTCACCCAATGCACGCGCTCCGTAGAAGAAGTGAAGCTCACGGTCGGTGGTGTGCAGGGTCTTGGTCATGTGCATGATCTGCGCACGCAATGGAGCCATACCAGCACCACCACCAATCCAGATCATCTCCTTGCCAGAAGTGAAGTTAGGATGGAAGTCGCCGTAAGGACCACTCATCATTACCTTGTCGCCTGGCTTCAATGAGAAGATGTAAGAAGAAGCGATACCTGTTGGTACGTTCTGGAATCCTACCTGTGGACGTGGCAAGAATGGAGTTGTGGCGATACGGACAGTAAGAGTGATGATGTCACCCTCGTCAGGATAGTTCGCCATAGAGTAAGCACGAACGGTAGGCTCTGGATTGTGAGCCTTCAAGGAAAGAATGTTGAACTTCTTCCATGCTCCGATGTACTCCTCGCCAATGAGATCCTTGTCGAAGTCCTTGTCGTAATCGATGCAGTCGTATGCAGGAATCTTGATCTGAGCGTAAGAACCCGGAACGAAGTCCATGTGCTCGCCTGGAGGCAATGCCACCTTGAACTCCTTGATGAATGATGACACGTTCTTGTTGGAGATAACCTCGCACTCCCACTCTTTCACGCCCATCACACTCTCAGGCACCTTGATCTTCAAGTCGCCCTTCACCTTGCACTGACATCCCAGGCGCCAGTGGTCCTTAATCTGCTTGCGGGTGAAGTGAGGCTTCTCAGAATCGAGAATCTCGCCGCCGCCCTCGAGCACCTGAACCTTACACTGGCCACAGCTTGCCTTACCGCCGCAGGCAGAAGGCAGGAAGATGCCGTTCTCATTCAGCGTAGTCATCAAACTGCTGCCCTGAGGCACGTTGATGGTCTTGTCGCCATTGATTTCGATATTTACATTTCCGCTAGGGCTCAGATACTTCTTAGCCACGAGCAGGATGATAACCAGCAGGAGAATCACCACGAGGAAAACTCCGATACTAGCCAATATAAATGATGTATTACCCATATCTATAGTCCTCCTATTTTAGATTTTCAAGCCTGAGAAGCAAAGCATAGCCATTGCCATGAGGCCTACTGTGATAAATGTGATGCCGAGTCCCTGCAGTGGCTTTGGCACGTCGCAATACTGCATCTTCTCGCGGATGGCTCCCATCAGAACGATGGCAAGAGTCCAACCCAGACCGGAACCTACGGCATAAACGATGCTATCCCATACAGAGGTGATAGCCTGAGTATTGGCAGGATCCATCAGGATGCGCTGCTGCATGAAGAGCGATGCACCCATGATAGCACAGTTTACGGCAATCAATGGCAGGAAGATACCCAAGGCTGCATAGAGCGATGGTGAGAACTTCTCTACAATCATCTCGACCAGCTGCACGATACCGGCGATGACGGCGATGAAGAGGATGAAGCTCAGGTAAGTGAGGTCAACACCCAGAATGCCATCGGCGCTGAGCACCTTGGTCTGCAACAGGTAATCTACAGGCACGGTGATGAGCAACACGAAGGTTACTGCCAAGCCCAGGCCCAAAGAGGTCTTCACGTTCTTGGATACTGCCAAGTATGAACACATACCCAGGAAGTAGGCGAAGATCATGTTATCGACGAAAATCGAACGGAAAAACAAACTTATTGCGTGCTCCATCTTACTTCTCCTCCTTATAAATATAGGCACGATGTACCCAGATTACACATCCAACGAGAATCAATGCCATGGCTGGCATGGTCATCATACCGTTGTTAACATATCCGAAGTTGTAAGCTCCCTCAGGAATCAGCTGGAAACCGAGCAAAGAGCCGCGGCCCAGGAACTCACGAACAGCACCCACAATCACGAGGATGAGGGCGTAACCCAAACCATTACCTACACCATCGAGGAATGAAGGCCAAGGCTTGTTCATCATGGCGAATGCCTCCAAGCGACCCATCAGGATACAGTTGGTGATGATCAAACCCACATACACTGAGAGCTGCACGCTCACGTCGTAGGCAAAAGCCTTCAGCACCTGGCTCACGATGGTAACCAGGGCAGCAACTACCACCAGCTGGACGATGATACGGATGCGCTGAGGGATGGTGTTGCGGATGATGGAAATAATCACGTTAGAGAATGCCGTGATGATAGTAACGGCAAGTCCCATCACAATGGCTGGCTTCAGCTGGGAAGTAACAGCCAGGGCACTACAGATACCAAGCACCTGGACGAGGATAGGGTTGTCGCCGTTCAGTGGCTTGATGAATGCCTCCTTATTTTGTTTACTAAATAATGCCATAATTTCGCTTAATTATTTAATGAATTTAGCAAGACCTTCCTTGAGCATGGCATCCACACCGTTGGATGTCAATGTAGCACCGGTAACGGCATCCACATTGTTAGGGTCGCTGGCAGGAGCGTCTTTCTCAACGCCCAGAGCGATGCCCTCTACTCCATCCTTGTGAATCTTCTTGCCCTGGAATTTCTGCTGCCACTTCAAGTTGTCCTTGATTTCAGCACCAAGTCCGGCTGTCTCGCCTTCGTGGTTGAAATATACGCCATAGATGGTGTTGTTGTCGGCATCCACGGCGATGAAGCCAGAAATGCCGCCCCAGAGACCCATACCCTTCACGGAGTAAACAGTCTTCTTCTGACCATCAATCTCGCACTCGTAATACTTCATGCCATCCTTCTCCTTCTCGTCCTTCACCACCTCTTTATATTTGGCAGCCGCAGTAGCGTTGTCAAGGTCGCGCAGGTTCAGGGAGTTCAGAATCTGCTTCTGAGTATCAAGAGCCACGTTGGCATCCTGTGTTGCCTTCAGCGAAGAAGACACGAACGCGAGCAGGAATGCCACGATTACCACGATGATAACCGAATAGATAATAGTATAGCTATTTGAATTTGTCTTCATATCTACATTCCTCCTACATTATTTAATAGCACGTTTAGCACGGCGAGAGATGTTGCTCTGAACTACACTGTAGTCGATGAGTGGAGCAAACATGTTGCCGAAGAAGATAGCGAGCATCATACCCTCTGGATAACCTGGGTTCATCACACGTACGATAACGGCGATGGCACCGATGAAGAATCCGTAGAAGTACTTACCTTTCTCTGTACGGGCTGAAGTTACAGGGTCGGTAGCCATGAACACGGCACCGAAGCAGAAACCACCCAGCACGATGTGCTCATACCAAGCGATAGGTGTCATACCGAGAGCCTGGAAGATAAGCGCCATCACGATGCCGCCTGCGAATACAGAACCCATAGTCTTCCAAGATGCGATACCTGTCCAGAGAAGGATGATGGCACCGATGGCGATGGCGATGACTGAAGTCTCGCCGACACAGCCAGGAATGAAACCGATGATGGAATCGCAGAGACTAGCTGAAGGTATGCTGCCCTGAGCCAGCTGACCGAGAGGAGTAGCAGCAGTGAAGCCATCAGGCAGGGTGTTACCCAGACCGAAGATAGCATCCTTAGCCACCCAAACCTTATCACCACTCATAGCCAATGGATATGAGAAGAAGAGGAACATACGGGCACCTACAGCCACATTGAAGATGTTCATACCTGTGCCACCAAAGATTTCCTTGCAGAAGATGACTGCGAAGGCGCACGCCAGAGCGAGCATCCACAACGGTGTAGAGATAGGAATGATCAATGGGATGATGATACCGCTGACGAGGTAACCCTCCTGGATTTCCTCGTGCTTCCACTGAGCCCAGGCAAACTCGATGCCGAGACCCACGATGTAGCTAACCAGCAACTTAGGGAGGACAGCCAGGAATCCGAAGCCGAAGACCTCGATGAAGCTGGCAGCATCCAGTGTACCTGCAGCCTTGAAATTCTGGTATCCCACATTATACATACCGAAGAGCAATGCAGGAATCAGGGCGATTACCACAAAGCTCATGATGCGCTTCGAGTCGATAGAATCGTGGATGCTGGCTCCGCTCTTCGCTGTCGTATTTGGCACGTACAGGAAGCTCTCAAAACCGTCAAACACGCTCTCGAAGGCATGCAGCTTACCTCCCTCTTGGAAGTTAGGCTTTATCTTATTGAGATAATTTCTTAATGCACTCATTATTTTAATAATTAACAGTACTAAAAACTAAGCATTCTCCTTGCGCAGGGTATTCAAGCCCTCACGTACTATCTTCTGCAATTCGAGCTTAGAGCTATCCACGAACTCAGCTACCGCAAAGTCCTCAGGACTAACCTCATAGATACCGAGCTGCTCCTGTTTGTCGATATCGCCTGCGATGATTGCCTTGATGAGATACTCACCGAAGATGTCCATAGGGAGAACCTGGTCGTACTCGCCGCTCATAATCATGTGGCGCTCGCCACCCTTGATGCGGGCATCGAGATTGTACTCCTTCTTCTTGCCGAAGAGCCAGGAGAGATAGGAACGCGATGTAGAGAACTGATCGGTGCGTGGAAGAATCCAGCCGAGCATCTCGTCGCAGTCGTCACCCTCTGGGATGGCTGTGATCTCTGATGTGTGTCCACCTACGTAATCTGCCAGAGTGGTCTTTACGCCTGTAAGCGGATTGCCATTGATGAGGCGAACGTGGGATGTGCTCTTGAGCTGTGCTTCAACGAAAGCTGCCAATGGAGTACCTACCAACACGTTAGCGTAACCGGTCTGCTTCATCTCGCTACCAGCTACAGCCACCTTCTTGTGCAGGTCAACCTTACCTGTAAGGAAGAGGCGACCGAAGAAGATTACCGATGCAGGATCTACCGTCCAAACCACCTCGCCCTTGTTTACAGGGTCGATGTTGTTCACCTGTACGCCTACATTACCAGCAGGACAAGGACCATCAAACACATTGAGTTCCACGTTCTTAGCCTCGCCGAGCGCATTGCTGTGCTGCTCAACTCCAACGCCAAGATAAGTTTTCGCAATCTTGCTCAAGGCTGTCAAACCTGCCTGGAAAGCTTCCTCATTGCCAGCGAGTTCTACCTCGAAATCGGCAGCGAGCGGCATGTCGCGGAGGGCAGAAACGAAGATTGCCTTAGGAGTGGTATCCGGTGTGGTGGATACAGCGTAAGGCAACTGGTTGATGTAACCGAACAATCCAGCCTCGAGCAACGCCTGCTTCACGGCTGCACCGTCCAATGACTCAACGTTTTTCTTACCAAAATCCGTAGAGGTCTGCTCAGCGTCTGCCTTTACCTTGACGCAAAGCACCTTGCGACGCTCCCCTCGCTCAATGGCGGTAACCTGACCGCTCACTGGTGAGGCAAACTTCACCTCTGGGCAAGCCTTGTTCACAAACAAGGCATCTCCGGCATTGACATGGTCGCCCTCGCGTACTACTACCTTAGGAGTAACACCCACGAAGGCTGCAGGTACGAGTGCATACTCGCTAGCCTGTACCACAGGGATGGCTACATCCTTGGAAGCCTTACCCGTAAGGTTAATGTCCAAGCCTTTACGTAACTTAATTACATTTGCCATAACTACATTAAAAATATTATATTTAAAACTGATTTTCTGGTTTTATTTTGTGAAAACATTCAAATTATGCTGCAAAAATAGCAAAAAAAAGTAAGACGAGGAAGAAAAATCACTAAATTATTTGATAATGTAACAAAAAAGCAGTAAATTTGTGCCTAAATTTCAATACAGATTCAGATTGCAAGCCTGTTTTGACAAACACAGATTGCAAATTAACGGCAAATGCCCATTGCAAATTAACATTAAATATTCATAAGACTCTGAAACGATTTAAACATATCATCAGCTGTATCATCTGGACTATCTTCGCCCTTTATGTGATACTCATCGTACTGTTGCACCTGCCACCAGTACAGACCTTCCTCGGCTCTACCGTAGCCACTGCCCTCGCCCAGAAATTCGGAACAGAAGTGAGCGTGGGAAGGATCAACCTGGGTTTCTTCAACCGAATCATCATCGACGATGTAAAGATGCTCGACCAGAAGGGCGACAGCATGATCTATGCTTCACGACTCTCGGCAAAGGTGGACCTGCTGCCGCTGAAAGACGGAAAAATCTCGGTTTCATCGGCACAGCTCTTCGGTCTGAGAGCCAACATCTACAAGCAGAATGCCAAGAGCGACATGAACATCCAGTTCATGCTCGATTCGCTCGCCTCGAAGGATACCACCCAGCACAAGCCACTCGACCTGCGCATCGGAAGCGTCATCATCCGCCACGGATCCATCGCCTACAACCAGCGCGACATCGCATCGGCTGCAGGAGTATTCTCGCCTCAGCACATCGGCATCAGCAATCTCTCGGCACACATCGCACTACATCATCTCACAGACAATGATATACATCTATCCATCAAGAAGATAGCATTCACCGATAAATCAGGACTTCAAGTAAAGAATCTGCGATTCAAGGTGAATGCAGACAAGCATCAGGCGCGCCTGAGCGACTTCCAACTGGAACTCCCGAAGAGCCACCTGTTGCTGGAAGACCTCATCGCCACCTACCGCACAGACGAGAAGGGAAAGCTAATCAGCGAAACGCTGCAGTTTGAGGGCGGCATCAAGCCATCGCTCATCACCCTGTCAGACGTGGCTTGCTTCGCTCCTATCCTCAGAAAATGGAACGATGCCCTCTACATCGACACCCACTTCTCGGGCACCAGTACATCGGCACGCATCCACCAGCTCCACTTCAAGACCCAGAGCGGAAGCATCCTGCTCAAGGCGAACGCCAAGGCAAGCGACTGGAACCGAAAGCTGCACTGGCTCGCCAACATAGAGACCCTGCAGGTTTCTGACGAGGGCGTGGAGCAGATAGCCGCCAACCTGGGCAGCAAAGTGAAGATTCCGAAAGAGGTGCTCCGACTGGGCAACATATATTATAAAGGTGTAATCAGCGGAAAAGGCAAGAGCCAGATAGGAACCAAGGGCGTACTGCGCACCGATGCAGGAAACGTGGAGATAGACGCCCACCAGAACGGCAAGCTGCTCTACGCCAAGGTGGATACCAAAGGCATCAACCTGGGCAAGATTCTCGACAATGCCAAGCTGGGCATCATCGCCGCACACATCACCGCACAGGGTACCAAGGAACATCTTGTGGCAAAGGGCGAGATTCCGCTGTTCGACTTCAACAACTACCGATTCTGCAACATCAGGCTGGACGGCAGCTACAACAAGGGGCTCATCGACGGACTCGCATCCATCGCCGACCCGAATATCAACCTGCAGGTGGCGGGCAAGTACTCCATCCCGAAGAAGCAGTATGAAGCCCAGCTCAACCTGGCGCATCTGCAACCTACCGTACTGGGCGTGAAGATGGCAGACAACACCTACACCCTGAACGACATCAGGGTGAGCGCCAAGAACGAAGGAGCAGACAGCTATCTGGACCTGGAAGCACCATTCGCCAACATCCACGTAAAGGGACAGTACGACTACGGCACCCTGGTTCAGACCATGACCAACATGCTGGCAAGCAAGCTGCCTACCCTACCTGGCATCGGCAAGACCAGCAACAAGGCAAGGAACAACTTCAGCATAGAGGCAGAAATAGCCTCTACCGAAATACTGCAGAGAATGCTGGGCGTGCCGCTCGACATCCAGCAGCCGGTGGTGATAGACGGAAACATCTCCGACCTCGACCGCTCGGTAAACCTCACGGCACAGTTGCCAGCCTTCAGCTACAACGGCAGCGACTACAGCGGCGGAGCCCTGCAGATGAACACCGAGGGCGATACGCTGAAGGTGGATGCGCGCATCAAGACGGGAGCAGCGGGCAGCATAAGCCCTACCCTGCACGTAAAGGCAGCGGCAGCCGACAACGCCCTGATGGCATCGCTGGGTTACAACAACCACTCCAAGAGCCTAGA
>OKVK01000585.1_pt1 | contig 23397 bp, 18 predicted proteins | sample 1604771 | NCBI WGS metagenome assembly OKVK01 (sample SAMN01760906, study PRJEB22395) | human gut metagenome | reverse complement strand
GAATAACAGCCAGGGTGCTGGCGGCGAGACCAACAAGGACAACGGCGGAACCAGCCAGGGCGGCGGTGGTACCAGCCAGGGTACTGGCGGAACTGACGGCGGTGGCGACGACAACGTAAGTTTGTAAATCTTGCTTGATGCGGATTGCAAATCCGCCGGAACGCCTAACGGAATTAATCACTAAAAAAACTGCCTATGAAGAAAGAAACCTGGAAAACTGTATTTCAGATAATAATATCTATCTTGACTGCTATTGCCGCCTCTCTGGGCGTGACGAGCTGTATGTAACTTAAATGAGCATGCCAAAGTCGAAATGACTTTGGCATGCTTTTTTTGTTTTTATAATTTGATAATAGCTTGTTGTAAGTCTATGGATTCGGCACGGAGCGTGCCGTGACCTCGCAAGACGATGATGCACTTGCCGAAACACCCATAGTGCCCAGAATCCATACAGCCGTAACAAATAATGACTTTGTTGGTTTCATTTAGTTTGTTTTTAGAGTTTATAAAATTGTTATAACAGTTTATTTCTTCTAGATGTAATATTCCGCAGAATCTACCAGTCCGGCGCGAAGTGCATACTTTGTTGCTTCGTGCACGTTGTTCACACCGAGCTTTCTGAAGATATTCTTCCGGTGGGTATTCACGGTATGGAAACTGGAAAAACGCTTCTCGGCGATTTCCTTGGTAGTCATACCCAGGGCGATATCCTTGAGAATCTCGGTTTCGGTCTTGGTGAGATTCACCTTTTCTTCTGCTTCCTGCGGCGGAGTAAGGAGCACCTCCATCATTCGCTGGCAGACAAAACGCTTGCTGTCCACACAGAAGCGTATCGCCTCCTTGATTTCCATCAGTGAACTCTCCTTCAGGAGCACGCTGAACATACTGCTGCTGGCGATGAGCACCCGCACGAAATCGGCACTCAGGTCTTCGCTGAACAGCAGCCATCGGGTATAGGGAAAGCGCTGGTTGAGAATGAGCAGTTCGGCGGAATCATTGATATCGAAAAGCGTGTAATCGACTATCACCACCGTATCTTCGTTTTCCCGCAAGGCAAGCATCAGCTCAGTCTTGTCTTCCACATACTTGGTTTCCAATCCTTCCATTTTCTCTATCACGTATGTCAGTCCGGCACGCGTGATATCCTGCTTATCTGCCAATAGAATCTTCATAAGCCAATCTCCTTCTTTTATGTTGTTATATACTCTTTTATGACCAAACTTTTATGAAGGGAGAACATAGCAAAAAGGCTATGTTCTCCCTGTTTTATCTTTCCTAGAATGACATGAGGAATCCCATTCGGATGCCCCACTTATCTACATTGGCATGATTCAGGTAGTTGATACGGCGCACATAATCGATTCCGAAGAACTTGAAGATGTTGTGCACACCGGCTACCACCTCCCAATATGGCGTGTTGCCAAAGGTATAAGAGTTGTTAGGAAACTTGAAGATCACGTCATCCGATGTATTCTTCACCGGATTGTTCTTGTCGGTGAGCTGTCCCCATACTCCCTTCACGGCTACATACTCGCGCCACTTCAGCTTCTTGATGAGCGGAATGCGGTTGAGAAGCTTGCCGTTCATATCCCAGGCTACCGACCAGAAGAGCTGGCGGTCGCTCAGGAACTCCCAGTCTTTCATCATACTGATGGTTGCCTCCTGCTCGAAGATGGAGAGGTTGACTGGTGGCTGGACGAGCATGGTGAATGGAACCTTGTTCCACTGCATCTTGCCCACGATGTTGAAGTCCACATATCCGAAGCTGCCCAGCCACTGGCGCTTGTAGATGCCCAGTGTGGTGAGGTTGCTCTGATACTGACCGCCCATGAATCCGTCCAGACCCATGGAATGGCGGAGTGTGAGCTCAGGACTGTCGAGATTGATAGGCAATCGCTGCTGCTTGGTGTTGACATAGGTAACACCTGGGTTGTAGTCGATGCCCACAGATGCCTCGGTGGTGCGTATCTTCTTTACTTCCTCGCCCGTGTTCACCTTGAAATAATGCAGGTTGCCCACGGTGCGGTTGCTCTGCCATCTCATTCCCGCATCGAAGCGGAGTCCCCAGTCGGTCTCATAGACAAAGCTGAACTTCTGTCGCTGATAGAGATACATCTGGTCCTGCGTAGCAGCACGGATGGTCATGAAGAAGTTATCCTTGTTGTGCAGCAGGTTGTCATCGGATGGAGAGGTGATATCGTGACCAATCTCGAAGACGAACTTGCGCATCGGGAATTCGAACGGACTGTTCTTTTTCTTGTTGAGCGAATAGGTGAAGAGATGACCGTAGTACCAGTTGTGGCTCTTCGTACCGTAGGCGCCATATCCATCCCAGAAGAAATGAGGGTTGAGTGCCGCCATGGTGCGGGCTGCCAGACGCAGGCGCACGCCATCCACGTAGTTGTTGGAGAGGAAGGTGTTGATAGGTCCGAGGTCGAAGAGGCTCTTTCTGCCATCCTTTCCTCCGCTTCCTATTTCTACATAGTTCTCCATGAGCGCCTTGACGCCGAAGATGATGTACTTGAATCCCTTGGAATTCTCCATACGGTGGATGAAACTGTCCATCGAAGACTCACTCTTGGTGAGCCCCACCTGTCGGTACTTGTTCCAGTAGGCCTCATCACGGTTCATCGCATCCATATCATGCCTTACCTTCGCCTTGCCCTTGAAGAGCATCTTCGGCAGAGGGTCGAAGGCGTAATCGGTGATTCGGGTGTTTCGCACCACAAGCAGGTCCTGCAGCAGCTTGTTCATGTGCATCTCTGCTATCATATCATCCTTGGTGAGCACCCACTCGCCATTGTCGAGCTTGGTATATTCCTGCTCAATCTTCATATCCTTCACCCAGTTGACGGCTGAGTTGTGAGGCATGTAGAGATTACATTTCTTGACGTGCAGGGTACTGTCGGCAAGCACAAAGAGCTCGCCTCGGAATCCGAAGTCCTGACTGTTGGCAGGGATAAACTGCAGATGATAGCAGAGGTCGCGGTTCACATACACCGTATCTTCTATATAATAATGATAGAAGCTGATGGCTGTTCTGCCCAGCGGAGACGGGAACGGATACTGGAGCAGACGCACGTAGTCATCATAGATATCCACATCGGTGAAGACATCCTTGATGGCTGTATTCAGGATTTCTCCAGTCTGGATCACCTGTCCGATACCATTGCTCTGCTGACCCTTGATGATATCCTTTTCGCTCTTCGGGTCCTTGCGATATACGTGCTGCGAAACGGTCTCATCAATACTTACCGGCAGGGTGAGCTTGCCGTTGTAAGGCGAAAGCTCCACCTGGTCGAGGAGATACTGTCGCTTGCTGAAGAACTTGCCCTCCATCTGTTCCTTGGTGATATCATTGAGTGCGAGGGTGATCTTCTGATATTTATCATACTGATAATAATCATAGTTGCTGAGGTCGCTCTTCTTCTTGGCAGCGATGACACGTCGCATGAGTTCCACGGCAGGGTTATCCTTGCGCTTGTACCTTCCCTTCTTCGATTTCACCACGACTTCTCCCAGCTTGTGGGAATCGTCCTTGAGCTTGATTTCGAGGAAGCTGGTTTTCTCATCTACCTTGACCGTTGCGGTCTTGTAGCTCAGAGCGCTGACGGTAAGCATCAGTCCCGGCTTCTTTTCGATGGTAAACTTACCTTCTCCATCACTGGAAACGGCAATCTTGTGTCCCTTGTACTGCACGCTTGCATACGATACGGCAAAGCCGTCATCGTCGATGACACGACCTGTTATCTTCTGCTGCGCCATCATCTGGAGTGTAGAAACCACCAGGAGGACGAGCACCAAATACAATTTTCTTATACCTTTCATTACCTTATTATATATAGGGGCCTTGCGCCCATTATTAATCATTCTCTACTTTCAGGATGCAAAGTTATAACATTATTCGTAAATAGCTGCAAAAACCTATTATATATTTCAGTTTTTTATGAGATTTTCAGAAATTCCTCCATCTCAGAGAGTTTCTTGATGATGCCATCGGGGATGGATTCATCCACCTTCTTCTCTTCCCACTGCAATCCCTTGATCCATAGGGTGTGGCAACCCAGCTTGTGGGCAGGAATGATATCCTTGCCATAGGTATCGCCCACTACCAGCACCTGAGAGGCAGGAAGATCGAGGGCGCAGACTCCGAGGGCGAAGATGGCTGGGTTCGGCTTGCGCACCCCCACTACTGCCGATTCTATCACGTCCTTGAAATAGCCATCAATTCCTGCATCCTTCAATACCTGATTGATGTTGCCGTAGAAATTGGAAACCAGCACCATTGGATAACCATTCTGTTTCAGATGCTCCAACACCTGCTTGTTTTCATTCAGAAGAGCAAGGGTCTTGGCATTGATATAGCGAGCCATATCCACAGCAATCTGCTGGATTTCTGAATCAGAAAGGGAGAGGAAAAGTGCCTGTTTCTCAGAATCATCCTTTCCAGTCTCCAGCAATTCCTTTCCTGCCAGGAAATTCAATTCCAGGATCAGTTTTTCTCTGAGAATATCCTCGAAATGGAAATCGGGAGTCACGATGGGATTCACAGCCAGTGCTCGCTCACCATACACGTAGGCATCGCGAAACGCCTGCTTGTGAATACTTACTCCTGGCTCTACTTCCTCGTCATCAGCCACGCCGATGCCGAAGTGCTCGTAGCCCTGCCACAGCACTTCCGACCAGTGGTCGCCCCTGGTATCGAGCGTGCCACCATAATCAAAAATGATTCCTTTTATATCCAGTACTTTCATTATTTTCCTTTATTAATTGTTTGCTGCTGGCTCTTCTGATCAGCCTCATATTCTTCCTGAATCTTCTTCAGGTCCTTGTTTCCCACCTTGATGAGCAGGATGCCGATGGCTATCCATACCAGCTCACGGATTCGGGTGATGAGACCGGTATATACACCCAGGGCACCCGTAAGATGCAGGCCATCCACCGCCAAGGCAAGACCACCCTCACGGGCTCCCAACTGCATAGGAGAGAAGAAGATGAGATTGCTGAAAAGCGATGAGAAGGCAAGAATCAGAATGCTGTCGACGATGCTGATATCCGCCGCAAAAGCCTTCAGGATAAGATAAATCTCCAGGCTCTGGAGCACTCTCGCCATCACCTCGAAGAAGAGGGAACTGTAGAAGGTGCTCTTGTGCTGACCATGCAGCAGGGCTATCTGCGAATCTATCTGCTCCAGGGTCTCCTGCTTCTCCTGCTCAAACCGCTTAGCCCAGTTCTTCACGAAAGGAATATGAGTGAGCAGACGGATGCCCTTCTGCGCCATTCCCGTCTTGTAGCCGCGGGCGAAGAAGTAGATGCCGAGCAGGCAGAAGGCTGCGATGAAGCCCAGCATGACACCCATAGGGACACCTATCGGATACAGGGCAATATAGAGGAATACCGAAAGGAACCAGAACCAGAAATGGGAGAAGATGTGCATCATCACATAGAGAATGACCGATGATGTAGCCTTGCTCACACCCGTAAAAGGCTTCAGCTCCATAATGCGGTAAGGTTCGCCGCCCATCAATCCGCAGGGAGTAGTGTAGTTCAGGGCAAATCCGCTCACGGTGAGCTTATATACTCGCCAGAACGAGAGTCCCTTTACCCTACCCTCGTCGTTGATGATGAGCCACCAGGAAATGGTGTTCACCCAATAAACCACGAGCCACAGACCGAGAATCAGCGGGAAATAGATGCCCGCCTGCTTCAGATAGCGCCAGATATCGGTATAGTCCATATCCATCGTGCAGAGCATGATGATGATGGCGATGATACCGAACGCCATGAATATATTTCTGAACTTGTTATTCATAAATGAACTTGTTATTCGTTTACGCCCCGTATTCTCCCTTCAGAACCTTCTGGTTGAGCTTCAGACAAAGACGCTCGTGAGTTCCTCTCATATAGAAGAAAATCAGGCTGAACACGGTAATCTCGATAGCCGGATAAAGCCATGGAAGACCTATCAGGATAGAGATGAACAGCGTGATGCTGCGCCAGTTGAAGGTAAGGATATTGGCATATTTCATCAGCGGAAGACTGCCCGCACGGAAGTCGGCACGCAACTGCTCAGGCAACTGCTGCGGATATCTTTCGCGCAGATTTCTCTTGAATATCTGGAAGATAGGAGTATCCCGCTCCTGTCCCAAGGTATAGTTCTTGTAGAAGAACTGGAAGAGTTTCTGCACTGGCTCCTTCTTCCATTTCATCTGCTTCCACAGCTCTACCTGCTTGCTGGCATCGTCCAGTTCACTTCCCTCCTTTCCTTTCAGGAAGAAGAGGTGAATCTGACGGTAGTAGTCGGCAAGACGGCTCTGAATGGCATGGCATCCGAAACCGGCAACGATGCAGAGTGCCCAGATTTTCCAGCCCCACTCCGGCATCAGTCGGAAGGAGATGGCGAAGTAGATGCTGACAAACCAGAAGTCGCCCGCAGCACCATCCAGGATTCTGCCCAGGGCACTCTTCTGATTGGTGAGTCGTGCCAACTGACCATCGCAGCTATCATATACGTTTGCCCAGATGAGCAAGAAGATGCCCAAGATGTTGATTGCCAAATCATCGAAATAGAAGCAGATGCCCGCTCCTACGCCGAGGAAGATGGAAAGAATGGTCACCACGTTTGGGGTGACGTGAAGCATGCGGAAGAATCGCGCCCACTGGTAGCCAATGGGGCGATAGAAGTAAATATCAATGTGCTCCTCGGTATCCGCTGATTTCAGAGAAGCCTTAAATTCCTGATTCATCTTTTTTATTTTTATTCTTGTAGCATTTTTGTTGCTATATAGAAGGCAGCCTCATCACGGCATGGCGCAAAGCTAGGCCAGTCGTTGAAATCGATAATGCGGATGCTGCCATCCTCGCTGACCACACAGTCGCCGCCATATACCGGCACATTCAGCATGTCGGCAGCCTTGTCAGCCTCAGCCTTCAGAGCCTCGGCATCGAAGGCGATGCCCTGAGCCTCGCCATTGATCACCTCCAGTCCGAACTTGGAGCGATGGCCGCATTTCGATGGATAGAACCAATAGAAGAAATCGGTACCCGATACGCCGTAGAACTTGATGAGGTCGCCCTTCAGATGCTCATTCACCACCACCGATGTGATGCCACGCATCCAGAAATCCTTCAGCAGCGCCTCAGCCTCCTGCTCGTTCTGCACATAGCAGGTATCCTCCTTCTGCTGCGCACAACCGTCGCCACGCTTCAGCCAGCAAGGATAGTGGATATCCTTCACCATCTCTCCGTTTCTGCCGATGATGCGGCTCTCGGGAGTAGCGATGCCTCCGGCGATGAAACGCTCGGTCATGATGCGGCGGATGCAGCGGTTTACACCCAGACTGGAGTTCACCACCAATACGCCTTCCTCCTCTATTCTGCCGAGAATATCGAGTGCCTGCTTGCTGCGTGCCATCGAGAAGAAGCCATCCACGCCCACTGTCACACGGCAGCGAGGCCATCCGTAGGCTCTCTCCAACACAGTTGCCTTGCGGCAGAATTCCTTCTCGCACATCAGCATCACCTTCGCACCGAGTGCCTCCAGCCACTGTTCTACGGCATTCATGATGGCAGCATCGTTATCCACGCAATTAGGCGAGAACTCGTTGCCGCGGCATACACCCACCAGGGTCTTACCCTCCAGCGGATGGATGAAAGCCTCAGCCTTCGCAATATCCTCCTTGTGATCTACATCGAGAATCTTGTTGATAGGATAAGCCTCCAGCTTCAATCCCTCTACCACCAGCTGGCGCTGGAAGTTGCGCATACGGCTCATACCTTGCTCCATGCAGTGGTCGAGCACATCGAGCGCCTTGTCGCCCAGACAGTAGATGCCACCCGAAATCAGATGGTCATCGCCCTCCTGCTTGTCGTGGAAGCCCGTAATTCGGGGCTTCTTGTGCGAGCCCTGCTTGTCGAGCAGACTGGCACCCTCGGCATCCTCCTGCTTCTCCACGCCTACCCACAACGGTTTTTCATCATCCACGTATGGGGTGACAGCCATGCAGCCGTCAATATCCTTTGCCTCCTGAAAGTGGCGGATATACTTTTTGAACTCCTCCTCACGGAAGATGGTATCCACGGTGGTGAGGCAGAAGCGCTCGCCACGGAGATATGGCGAGAGGGCATGCAGACTGTGCATGGAACTAGGAGTGGTCTTCACCACCAGGCGCAGAGGCACCGGCAGCTTCATCTGCTCCAGATGTTCACGCACCGCCGTGCTCCATTCGTTGACAATCACTACGATTTCGGTAGCACCGCAATCTACGAAGATGCGTAGAAGGCGCTCTATCATCGGTTCGCCGCATACCGGCACCAGGGGTTTAGGCTGTTCCACGCCTTCCTGTGCCAATCGGCTTCCCTCGCCTGCGGCTATAACTGCAAATCTCATTCTATTTCTAATTATTTTTATTTTTCTTCAAATTTCTATAACTTTCTTCTGTAGCAGCGGCGGCGACGGTGCTGCACGCTTTCCAGATACTGCCACTGGCTCTGCACACCCTTGTTGCTCTCCATCTGCGGCATCGCCTCCGCCCATTTGAAGCCGTAGCGGTGGTACTGCTCGATGAGGTCGGCGAAGATGAGGGCATTGGCACCCTTGCTGCGGTATTCCGGCAACACACCGATGAGCACCAGGTCCACGGTATCGGTGGCATGGCATTTCATCACTCTCAAGAGTCGCAGCCATCCCCAAGGGAAGAGCTTGCCGTTGCGGTTCTTCTGCAGCGCCTCGGTCATGGATGGGAAGGATACGTCGAAACCGATCAGGCGGTTGTTGTCGTTGCCATCTACCACACCGGTGATGAGGTTCATGTCTGCCATCTTGATATACGAATCCACATACCCATCGATCTGTCGGTCGGTGAGTTGCTGGAAATCGTAGAGATTCTTGTAGGTTTCGTTGACGATGTGGAAAATCTCCTTGCCCATACCTCCCTGAACCAGTTCGTGCTTGGTAAACTTGCGCACATGCAGATTGTAGCGGCTCTCTATGAACTGGGCTGTCTTGGCGAATTTCGGAGGAGTTATCTCAGGCACCTTGATACGGTACTCCAGCCAGTCGTTGTCCTTTTGGAAGAGCTCCAGTGCATCCATGTGCTTGGGATAATAAGGGTAATTGTAGTTGATGTACATGGTGGATTTCTCGTGGAATCCTTCGATGAGCATTCCTTCGCGGTCCATATCGGTAAAGCCAAGTGGTCCTACCAATTCTTCCATGCCACGTTCTCTGCCCCAGTGGGCTACGGCATCCAGCAATTTACTGGAAACCTTCATGTTATCGATGAAGTCGAACCACCCGAAGCGCACCTGCTTCTTGTTCCACTGGTCGTTGGCACAATGGTTGATGATGGCAGCAATGCGGCCTACCACCTTCGGGATGCTGTAGTCGATAGCCAGGAAATATTGCGCTTCGCAGAAATCGAAGGCTGGGTTCTTGTCTTTGCTCAATGTATTCCACTCGTCAAAACGCAAGTAGGGAACGGCATATTTGCTACCTTCATAAAGGTCGTAATAGAACTGTATGAAAGTTCTCAATCCTTTCTTGGTAGTAACGGGTATGATTCTAATATCACTCATTGATCTGATTTTTTTCTAAAACATTTTGCTCTGATTTTTCTTTTTATAATAATGTATCATCAGAAAAACGGTGCAAAAGTACGAGTTTTTTCCGAGATGGCAAACGAAATCATTGTTTTTTTTCCTGCCGAGCGTTAAAATCATCGAATATTTCCCCCCTTTCGGAAATAAAGCTGTAACTTTGCAGGCTGATATGAAGAAATCAAGAGATAATTATACATTCCTGACCCATGCACCGGTGCATCGGGTGATTTTTACGATGGCGATTCCTACCATTATCAGCATGTTATCGACGAGTATGTACAACCTCGCCGACACCTACTTCGTGGGCAGCATCAATACCCAGAGCGTGGCGGCAGTAGGCGTTTCCTTCGCTATGATGGCTGTAATCCAGGCTGTTGGTTTCTTCTATGGACATGGTGCCGGAAACTATATCTCCCGAATGCTGGGAGCCAAGGAGGTGGAGAAGGCGAAGAAGATGGCGGCTACGGGCTTCATACTGAGCTTTCTGACGGGACTTTTCATCGCCATTCTTGGACAACTTTTCCTGACACCGCTATGCATTCTCCTGGGTTCCACCCCCACCATCCAACCATATACAGAGCGCTATCTCGGCATCATTCTGCTGGGCGCTCCCTTCATGACGACCTCTCTGACACTCAACAACCTGATGCGTTTCCAGGGCAACACGATGTATGCGATGAAGGGAATCATGTCAGGAGTGCTGCTCAACCTCATCCTAGCCCCACTGCTCATCCTTTATTTTGCCATGGGCATCACGGGTGCCGCCATTGCCACCCTCATCAGCCAGTGCTTCGGCTGCGCCATGCTCTTCTGGATGTCACACAAGGGTCAGAACATCCGAATCCATCTGCACAACTTCACGCCAACCAGGGCTTACTTCAAGGAGATTATCTTTGGCGGCACGCCTTCCTTATCAAGACAGGGCCTGGGAAGCATCGCCACGCTGGTGCTGAATGTGGCTGCCGGAGCCTATGGAGATGCAGCCATTGCGGGTATGAGTATCGTGACAAGAATCTCGTTCTTCACCTATGCCGTGGTCATCGGACTGGGTCAGGGTTTCCAGCCGCTCTGCGGTTTCTGTTATGGAGCCAAGTTGTACGACCGCGTGAAGGAGGCTTTCTTTTTCTGCATCAAATGCGGCACGGTATTTCTGGCGGTTTGTGCCGTTTTCGGCTTCCTTTTCTCCGAGCCTATCATCGAACTCTTCCGTGATGATGCCAGCGTGGTAGCCGTGGGGTCCGTTGCCCTGAAGTGGCAAGTTATCAGCTTCCCTCTGGTAGCCACCATCGTGCTGACAAACATGCTGATGCAGACCATCCGCAAGCCCGTACGTGCGAATATCGTGGCAGCAGCACGTAGCGGTTTGTTCTTCATTCCGCTCATTTTCATCCTCCCTCATTTCTTCGGATTACTGGGCGTGGAGATGTGTCAGGCGTGGGCAGATATCTGCTCCTTCCTCGTGGCGGTACCGATAGCCTGGAGTGCGTTCAGGGATATGAAATTTCAGAAACGCTAAAAAAATCACAAAAAACAAGAACGAATTCTTTGCAGTTCAAGAAATTAATCGTATCTTTGCACTCGAATTTTATTGATACATTAAGAACATGAGTAAAGATACACTAACTCATCAGCTGACTGAGACTATCGACGAGCTTTCAAGTGCCGAATCGCTGAAGGGTCTCTTCCATCAGCATCGAGACGGAAATCCACTTCCTTCGGGCAAGGCGCTCGAAGACATCATCAATCTGTCTCGATCCATCCTCTTCCCGGGATATTTCGGAAACTCTTCCGTGAATATCTCTACCATCAAATACCATATCGGAGTAAGAGTTGAGAAACTCTACGAGATGCTCGCAGAACAGATTCTCGCCGGACTCTGCTTCGCCAACGACTGCGAATCGGAAACCCAGGCAGAACTGCAGCACCAGCGCGCCAAGGCAGGCGTCATCGCCGCCAAAGCCATTATGGAATTTCCCAAGCTCCGCAAAATTCTCGCCACCGACGTAGAGGCAGCCTACAATGGTGACCCGGCGGCAATGAGCCACGGAGAAATCATCTCGTGCTATCCCGTGATCAAGGCTTTAACCAACTATCGTATCGCTCATGTTCTGCACAAGCTCGGCGTGCCCCTCATCCCAAGAATGATGACGGAGCTGGCACACTCGGAGACAGGTATCGATATCAATCCGGAGGCTACCATCGGCCACCACTTCACCATCGACCATGGCACGGGTGTGGTTATCGGTGCCACCTGCATCATCGGCAACAACGTGAAGCTCTATCAGGGTGTGACCCTCGGAGCCAAGAGTTTCCCACTGGATAAGGACGGCAATCCTATCAAAGGAATCCCTCGCCACCCTATCCTGGAAGACGATGTCATCGTGTATGCCAACGCCACCATCCTGGGCAGAATCACCATCGGAGAAGGCTGCATCGTGGGTGCCAACGTGTGGGTGACCAAGGACATGAAGCCGAAAACAAAGAAATATAGAAAAGAAAAACAAAGTTTATTAGATATAGAATTCAATAATGGAACAGGAATTTGAACTCATTGCCAAGACCTTTATGGGTCTGGAGCCAGTCTTGGCTGAGGAGCTCACCCAACTGGGTGCTAACAATGTACAAATAGGTCGCCGCATGGTATCTTTCACTGGCGACAAGGAAATGATGTATCGTGCTAACTTCCAGTTACACACAGCCATCCGCATCTTGAAACCTATCAAGCACTTCAAGGCTCGTTCTGCCGAAGAGGTGTACGACGAGGTTCAGAAGATCAAGTGGGATGACATCTTAGACGTGAAGAAGACTTTCTCGGTAGATTCAGTAGTCTATTCTGAGGAGTTCCGCAACTCACGCTTCGTGACTTACAAGGTAAAGGATGCCATCGTGGACTGGTTCCGCGAGAAACAGGGCACACGTCCTAACATCAGCGTGTCTAACCCAGACATCCGCCTCAACATCCATATCGCAGAGGATAACGCTACCCTGAGTCTCGACTCAAGCGGTGAGAGTCTGCACCGCCGCGGCTACCGTCAGGAGCAGGTAGAGGCACCTCTGAACGAGGTTCTCGCTGCAGGTATGATCCTGATGACCGGCTGGAAGGGTGAATGCGACTTCATCGACCCAATGTGCGGTTCGGGAACCATCGCCATCGAGGCTGCCCTCATCGCCCGCAACATCTCTCCAGGTGTATTCCGCAAGGAGTTTGCCTTCGAGAAATGGAACGATTTCGACCAGGATCTCTTCGATATGATCTATAACGACGACTCTCAGGAGCGCGAGTTCGAGCACCACATCTACGGATATGATGTAGATATGAAGGCGGTGAACACTGCCAACCTCAACGTGCGTGCAGCCGGTCTGAGCAAGGATATCACCATCGCACAGCAGGATTTCAAGGACTTCACACAGCCTGCCGAGAAGAGCATCATCGTGATGAACCCTCCATACGGCGAGCGTATCTCTACTCCTAACCTGCTGAACACCTACAAGATGATAGGCGAGAGATTCAAGCGTGCCTTCGCAGGCAACGAGGCTTGGGTATTGAGCTACCGCGAGGAGTGCTTCGAGCAGATTGGACTGAAGCCATCTATCAAGATTCCGGTATATAACGGAAGTCTGGAGTGCGAGTTCCGCAAGTATGTGATGTTCGACGGCAAGATGAAGGAATTCCGTTCTGAGGGCGGTATCGTGAAGACAGAGCGCGAGAAGAGCGAGATGGCGCAGAAGCACCGTTTCAAGAAGGAGCGTGAGTTCAAGAAGCGTGTGAGCGAGGAGACTGAGAACGAGGAGGCAGATATCCGCAGCTTCCAGTTCCACAGCCATCGCCTGGAGGACTTCGAGAAGCGCCGCAATGAGATTCGCCGTGGCGGACGCCCACGTGTGGGTGCCGGAAGACGCAACGATGAGGATGATGACCGCAAGGGCGGCCGCAGCTTCGGAGGCAAGCGCAGTGACGACCGTGACAACAAGCGTGGCGGCTTCAAGGGCGACCGCAAGGGTGGCAGAGACTTCGGAGGCAAGCGTGACGGCAAGCGTTTCGAGAAAGGCGACAAGCGCGGTGGTTTCAAGGGAGACCGCCGTGGCGGACGTGACTTCGGAGGAAAACGCGGCAGCAAGCCTAGCTTCGACACCGACTTTGATGACGAGGATTAAGATTTTCTAGTGACACCACAAAACGCGGTGTCACTAGAAATAAAAAACAAGAAAATAACAATGATGAATCTTAAGAAATCAATTTATAAATTATCTTTTGCAGCTATGATTTCCATGATGGCAATGAATGCAACCGAGATACAGGCTCAGGGCGTAGTTCCTGCGCAGAAGGGCGAGAAAGCCTTCACACTGGAAGACCTGAACTTCGGTGGCAACAACTATCGCAACATGGTGGCAAAGAACCGCTGGTGCACCTGGTGGGGAAATGAACTCATCCATCAGGACATCGAGGCATGCTATCTCGTAAACAAGATTACCGGAAAGGAGACAAAACTCTTCGGTATCAACGATATCAACCAGTGGATTGTTCCTACCAAGGACATCAAGGTAAGAGCCCTCTACAACGCTCAGTTCCCTTTCGCAGGTAAGAGCATCGTGATGGTAAGCAATGGCAGCAAGACCTACACCATCGACTTCAAGAAGCATAAGCTGCTGAGCGAGATGGAGTTTGAAGACGGCGAGAACCTGCTGGAGGCTAACGCCCAGCAGAATGCATTCGCCTATCTGAAGGGCAGCAACCTCTACGTGCGCTCCTTCGACGTGACCAACAATGCCATGACCCGAGAGAAGAAATCTCACGATTTCCAGATCTCTACAGACGGCAGCCGCTCTATCGTGTATGGTCAGAGTGTTCACCGCGATGAGTTCGGCATCAGCAAGGGTACCTTCTGGAGCCCTAACGGCGAACTGCTCGCCTTCTATCGCATGGATCAGAGCATGGTGACGGATTATCCGCAGGTGGATATTCCGGAGATTGATTACTTCAATCATCCTGAGACAGAAACCTGCTGCGCCAAGCCTGCACCAGACAAGTATCCGATGGCAGGCGAGACATCGCACAAGGTAACAGTAGGCGTGTTCGACTGCATGACCGGCAAGACCATCTATCTGAAGGCTGGCGACCCTACAGACCGCTACTTCACCAACATCGCATGGAGCCCGGACAGCAAGACCATCTATATGTTTGAGCTGAACCGCGACCAGAACGACTGTCGCCTTACTGCCTACAGCGCAGAGACTGGCGAGAAGACTGGCGAGCTCTATCGCGAAACCGACGAGAAATACGTGGAGCCTTGCCACCCTATCCAGTTCCTGCCTTGGGACAGCAACAGCTTCATCATGCAGAGCCGCAAGGATGGCTACAACCACCTTTACCTCTGCACCCTGGGCAAGCACGGAAGCCGTATGGCAAGCAACACGGAATCGCTCGAAATCAAGCAGTTGACATCGGGTAAATGGGAGGTGATGGAAGTGCTCGGCTTCAACGCCAAGCGCAAGAGCATCATCATCGCATCCAACGAGTGCTCTCCTATCCAACGAAACATCTTCACTGTAGATACCAAGACCGGCAAGCGCACCATGATGGACGACTGCGGCAAGGGATGGCACAACGCTACCCTGAGCGAGAACGGACAGTTTATCTATGATAACTACTCTACTCCAACCGTGCCTCGCAAGATTGCCATCGTAAACACCGAGAACGGCAAGCGCACCGCTTACTTCACAGCCAAGAACCCATGGAAGGGCTACAACGTGCCTGAATACAGCTGCGGTTCCATCAAGGCTGATGACGGCGTAACCGACCTCTACTGGAGAATGGTGAAGCCGGTGAACTTCGACCCTAACAAGAAGTATCCTACCATTATATATGTATATGGTGGACCTCACGCCCACAACGTGGATGCCCGCTGGAACTACTCTAGCCGTGGCTGGGAAACCTACATGGCAGAAAAGGGCTATCTGCTCTTCATCCTCGACAACCGTGGCAGTGAGAACCGTGGCAAGGCTTTCGAGCAGGCTACCTTCCGCCAGCTGGGTCAGGTAGAGATGAAGGACCAGATGAAGGGTGTAGAATATCTGAAGACCCTGCCTTACGTAGATGCCGACAAGATTGGTGTTCACGGCTGGAGCTTCGGCGGATTCATGACCATCTCGCTGATGACCAACTATCCTGACGTATTCAAGGTAGGCGTGGCAGGCGGTCCGGTAATCGACTGGCACTGGTACGAGGTGATGTATGGCGAGCGCTATATGGACACTCCTCAGACCAACCCAGAGGGTTACAAGAAGACATCCCTGCTCTATCAGGCTAAGAACCTGAAGGGTAAGCTGCAGATTATCCAGGGCTTGAACGATGTGACCGTGGTGCCACAGCACTGCCTCACCTTCCTGAAGGCTTGTATCGCAGCAGGTACTCAGCCAGATTTCTTCGTATATCCAGGTGAGCCTCACAACATGCGAGGTCATCAGAGCACTCACCTGCACGAAAGAATCAGCAACTACTTCTTCGACTACCTGAAGTAAAAAGAAAAATTTTAAATGTATAAGAGACTCTATCTGAAGTAAAACTAATCTTCGGAACGGAAAGATGATTAACAAAATAAGAAAAGTAATTTTATTAATTACCACCATACTCTTTGCCTGCCACCTGCAAGTGGCAGGTAAAGAGTTTTTTGTTTCTGAACAGAGCATCCCCGACTTTAAGTTTATCTTCGACAAGCTATCTCAGAACCGCATCACCTACAATCGCTACAACGACAGCATCTTCAGCATCCACAACCACGACGAATGGGTAAGATTCTTTATGACAAGAAGCCAGAATAACCATAAGATCTATAACGAAAACGAGAAGCTGCTGAATAGCATTGCAGATTATTTCGAAACCGATATGGCAGATACGACGAAGGAGACCATTCTGCCGGATGCAGCCTACGACAGTCTGTACAAAAACTTCTTTCATAACTACGCCTATGCCCTGACGGATCCATTCATCACAAACAGGGTTACGGATATTCTGATTCGAAATTTCAGAAAACGCCCGGAAAGGAACTACGAATTTCTGAGAGCCATGAGCTGGAAGGGTTCATCCTATTACCAGATATGGAGACTGAACAGAGACAACGAGACATTGAAAAAAGCATACGATTGCATCGCATACGTAGCCGACAGTGCGCACTGCCATACGCCCGAAGAACTGGGTCTGTACGGCTATGCCCTACAGGATCTGTGCCTATCCGCATGGACACTCCACCATATCCAACCTCTGAAAAAACTGAAGGAAAGATACGAAAAGCTGGAAATTTTAGCCAGAAATCATACGGCAGACGAGCTGGAAGTACCCGAAAAGAGAAGACAACAATGGATTAACCGAATCAAGAACAGAGACTTGGAGATTGTAAGAGGTATCTATCTCACCAATCCGGAACTGATAGAAAAGAAAGAAGGAGACGCTTTGGTAAAACGGGTGATAAGTCAGTATCCAGACACCGTAGGACTCAGCATCACCTCGAAACTCAACCTCATCGTTCTGAAGCTAAGAATTGGAGAAATCCAGACAAGAACAGCCTTGAGAGAGGCTGAGGAAATATACGGAACGCTGATCAAACCACTTACACAACAGAAAGTTCTGGGGGAAGGTGCCTTCAATTCGTTGATGAATCAGTACACCAATCTGGCGTTTATAGTAGATACGGCAAGGGTTTCTACCAATTACAAAAAAAAGCACATCAGGACATTCTGTGAAGATATTATCAGGATGTTCAGACATCGCAAAGACCAGCAGAACTCCACGCAGTATAATCAGACACTGGAAAATGTGAGCACCTATCCCCGACTCATCAAATACCTGAGCGATGAAGAAAGAATAGGATTCGTGATGGAACTGAACGTGGCAACCCAGGTTACCACCTACGCCCACTCTACCCACGTGGCACGACTTGCAGAAGCCATGATGAAAGCCATCATCAGGCACAGGCGGGAACTGCTGGTAGGAAAACTGGGCATCAGCAGCAAATGGCAGGTAAGGCTTCATCAGCAACAGCTCATCCACTTCATCACCCAAGCTGCACTCTGTCACGACATAGGCAAGAACAGTATCGTAAGCGTGGTGAACAACGACTATCGCCAGCTGACCGATGAGGAGCGAAGAATCATCAGAATGCATCCCCGAATGGGACTGAAATACCTGAAGATATCGCAGAAGCTGAAATACTACTACGATACCACGCTGGGACATCATAAATGGTACAACGGCAAGGGAGGCTATCCAAACGACTTTGACAACACCAAGTCGCCTTACCGCTTCATGATAGACATCATAACCCTGTGCGACTGCATGCAGGCTGCCACCGAGCGAGTAGGCAGAAACTACAAGCAGGAAAAGAGCTTCGAAAAAGTGATGGAAGAGCTGAGGGCAGGCGCAGGAACCCGATACAATCCCGACCTGGTGAAGCTGATAGATGACATACCGGAACTCCACAAGGAACTGGAGAGGATAGCCATCTACGGATGGCCAGATATCTATTATGAAATCTATAAGAACTATATGCGATAAAGATTTTAGGCTTTTTGCTTGTATAGTTCGCTGAAATTTAGTAATTTTGCAGCAAATTAGAAATTTGGATGCAAAAAGGAGTAAATATCTATCCTGATTGTAAAAGAAGGAGATGATCAATATCCTGATTGTAACATGTAATAGAAGAATTATTAAACGTAACTACGATGAAAATATTATTGTTAGGAGGCGGTGGCCGCGAGCACGCCTTAGCATGGAAAATCGCTCAGAGCGAGAAGTGTGAGAAACTCTTTATCGCTCCTGGTAATGCCGGTACGCAGAATGTCGGCGAGAATGTGAATATCAAGGCTGACGACTTCGAGGCGCTCAAGAACTTCGCTGTCGAGAACGGTGTTGATATGGTGGTAGTAGGTCCGGAAGACCCACTGGTAAAGGGTGTCTATGATGACTTCAAGGCTGACCCTCGCACCCAGAACATCCCTGTGATTGGTCCATCAAAGGCTGGTGCCGTGCTGGAAGGAAGCAAGGACTTCGCCAAGCAGTTTATGAAGCGCCACAACATTCCGACAGCTCAGTATGAGACTTTCGACGGCGAGCACGTAGAAGAAGGCTTGAAGTTCCTGAAGACTCTGAAGGCTCCATACGTATTGAAGGCTGACGGCTTGTGCGCCGGTAAGGGTGTTCTCATCCTTCCTACCCTGGAAGAGGCTAAGAAGGAGTTCAAGGAGATGCTCGGTGGTATGTTCGGCAACGCTTCTGCACGCGTAGTTATCGAGGAATTCCTCAGCGGTATCGAGTGCTCCGTATTCGTATTGACCGATGGCAAGAACTACAAGATTCTGCCTGAGGCTAAGGACTACAAGCGCATCGGCGAGCACGATACCGGTCTGAACACCGGCGGTATGGGTAGCGTTACCCCTGTGCCATTCGCAACCAAGGAGTGGATGCAGAAGGTGGATGAGCGCATCATCCGTCCTACCGTAGAGGGTCTGGCTGAGGAGAACATCGACTACAAGGGCTTCATCTTCTTCGGCTTGATCAACGTGGAGGGCGAGCCAATGGTGATTGAGTACAACTGCCGTATGGGCGACCCAGAGACTGAGAGCGTGATGCTCCGCCTGAAGAGCGACATCGTGGATCTCTTCGAGGGTGTAGCTGCCGGCGATCTTGACAAGCGCAGCATCGAGTTTGATGAGCGTGCTGCTGTCTGCGTGATGCTCGTAAGCGGTGGTTATCCAGAGGCTTACAAGAAGGGTTATCCTATCCATGGTATCAATGATGTGGAAGGTTCTGTAGTTTTCCACTCTGGTACAGCCATGAAGGATGGAGAGGTTGTAACCAATGGCGGCCGTGTAATCTGCGTAAGCAGCTACGGCAAGGATAAGGAAGAGGCTCTGAAGAAGAGCTTTGCCGAGGCACAGAAGATCCAGTTCACAGACAAGTACTTCCGCTCTGATATCGGACAGGATCTTTAATCCATAGGCTCCAGACGCCCTGAAAGGGCAGAAGCTCCCAGCCCAGGGTAACACCCTGGGTAAAAAAGCGCATTCAACAAGACGCCCTGTAAGGGCAAAAGCTTTAAAGATATCAGAAAGCTTTTGCCCTTACAGGGCGTCTTTTGTATATATATCCTTAATACCCAGGGTGTTGCCATGGGCTGGGAGCTTCTGCCCTTTCAGGGCGTGTTAGAAGCGGAAGCAGAACTCAGCGTCTGCCATGGAGTAATTGTGCTTGGCGAGGGTCTTGTCGTTCACCAATGCATACTCGGTGAGGATGGAGATGCGCTTGCCGATGTGGAAGTTCAAACCTGCCTCATACTGGGTCTTCTGCATGTTGTTCTTGCCGTTAGGCTGATACATGTCGTAACGTGCCTTGATATCGATTCGGCTGTTCTTTGGCAGCTGTGCCAATGGGGCGATAACCAAGCCATATACACCTTGTGCCTTGTTGCCAATCTTCTCGTTCAGGCTGCAATCTTTGGCATTGGCATCGTTGAAATTAGTGATGCTCTTGGCAAAAGCCTTGCCGGTAGAGTGGATGTACTCAGAACGTACGGTCCAGCCGTCTTTCTTATATTCGAAAGAGAAGGCGTAGCGGTTCTGGTTGAGGCTGCGAACCTCGTTGGTATGAGTAATCTCTTTGGTGGCACCAGGAGTTACGCTAGAGGTTGGGTCTGCAACGGTTTCCGTCCAGTTGCCCTTTCTAGCATAAGAACCGGTCCATCCGAAGGCACCGATACGCATGCCGCTTACTGGCATTACCCATACGCCACCAATCACATTCTTCTGATTGTCAACGTCCTTGGTGTTGGTTCCCTGTCCGTTGAATACACCAATCTGGTAGTGCAGCAGGTTTCTGCCGTTGGCATTCTTGAGGAAGTCACCCTGGAGCTGCAGACCGATGTCACGACCGTTGGAAGCGTGTTCGCCGGCACGGTCGCTGAAACCCGCCAACTTGCTCACGTTCTGTGAATAACCCATAAAGCCCTGGTCGATAGGATGCATCGGATTCTCGAAGGTAAATGGGTTCTTGAACTGACCAATCTTCACCTTGAAATAGTCGTACTTCTGCCATTCTGCAAACAAATCCACCATTCTTGGACTTGAACCCAGGTTGGAGGTGTTGCCGTTAAACTGAATCTGGGTCTTCCAGTAGAAGTCGTCTGCGATGCGACCCTCCAAGGCGATACGGCCCATTCGGATGTTGAACGAGTTGGATTCCGCATTCTTCTGTCCGCTATACTGGTACTGGATCATGCCATATCCCGACAATTTCACATTGCTTAACCATGAAGGCAATTCGATGGTCTGCTTCTTTTGGGCGCTGGCTGAGACCGTAGTCAAAGCCATGAGCGCCAGGATGATACCTTTTTTCATCTTATTTCTATTTTGTTTTTAGGTTTATTTCTTGGCAGCGAGTTCCTCTGCTGTGAGGTCTTCTGCTTTGGCTGCTTCCTGGGCGAGCTTCTCTGCCTCCTTGGCAGCCTTGGCTTCAGCGATCGCCTTCTCACGCTCTTTGCGCTCCTTCTTCTTCTGCTTGATTTCAGCATCGCTGCGCTTCTCGAGCAAAACGACGTTCTCTACGTGAGGAGTATGAGGGAACATATCAACTGGCTGGACAGCAGCTACCTTGTAGTGGTCGTCCATCAGCTGCAGGTCGCGAGCCTGGGTAGCTGGGTTGCAGCTTACATATACGATGCGGTTAGGTGCTGCGTTCAGAATCACGTTCACTACATCAGGGTGCATTCCGGCACGTGGAGGGTCGGTGATGATGACGTCTGGACGACCGTGTTGGGCGATGAATTCGTTGGTCAGAATATCCTTCATGTCGCCAGCATAGAAGAGGGTGTTCTCAATGTTGTTTACCTGGGAATTCACCTTGGCATCCTCTATGGCCTCTGGTACGTACTCGATACCGATTACCTTCTTTGCCTTGTGAGCCACGAAGTTGGCGATGGTTCCGGTACCGGTGTAGAGGTCATAAACCAACTCGTTTCCGGTGAGGTTGGCAAACTCGCGAGCTACGCAGTAGAGGTGGTAAGCCTGTTCTGTGTTAGTCTGATAGAAACTCTTTGGACCCACCTTGAATTTCAGGTCCTCCATCAGCTCAAAGATGTGGTCGTTGCCCTTGAAGAGGCTGAGCTCCAGGTCGTTGATGGTATCGTTGCCCTTCTGGTTGTCCACGTACATGAGTGAAGTAATCTGAGGGAACTTGTCTGCCACCTGCTGCATCAGCTCCAAGGCTCTCTGCTCATCGCCCTCCTCATCGTAGTGGAACTGGAATACGAGCATCCATTCGCCTGTATTCGAATTGCGGATCATCATGTCGCGGAGCAATCCGTGCTGCTCACGGAGATCGTAGAAGGTATAGTTGTGAGAATCTGCGTATTCGAAGACGAAGTTGCGGATTTCGTTGCAGAGGTCATCCATCAGCCAGCACTTCTTGATAGGATAAATCTTGTCGAAGGCACCGGTGATATGGAAACCGATGGCGTTCTGGGCGTGGCGCTCCTTGAGCGATGTTACGGTATCATCTTCTTTCTGAGGAAGTTGAGCCAACTCTTCTGAAGTAAACCAGCGCTTGTTGCTGCATCCGAACTCAATCTTGTTGCGATACTCCTGAGTCTTCACGCTGCCCATGATAGGGCGGAACTCAGGGAGTTCGATCTTGCCGATGCGGGTGAGCTGGTCTTCCACCTGCTTCTGCTTCGCCTTGATCTGTTCCTCGTAAGGAAGGTTCTGCCATTTGCAACCGCCACAGATACCGAAGTGCTCGCACATAGGCTCCTGTCTTACGTCGCTCTTCTTGATGAAGCGAACTACCTTCGCCTCGCAATACTTATGTTTTTTCTTAACTACCTGCAAATCTACAACATCGCCAGGCACGCAGAAAGGCACGAAGATGACCTGGTCATCTACGCGAGTGATGCACTTACCCTCGGCTGCAACGGCCTCGATGGTGATGTTCTCCAAGAGAGGTAATGGTTTACGTTTTCTTGCCATAATTCAAATTTGTTTTTTTATGGCTGCAAAGTTAATACATTTTTGCGAGAAACGAAAGAGTTGTCCCGGTTTTTTCAGTCTTTGTCCCGGATGTTGTGAGGTAGAGAGGAATGAATGGTGAGGGAGATAGGAGGGGAAAGGGAAAGGAAAAGGAGAGAAAATGGAGAGAAAAAGGTGAAAAAGTGAAAGTGAAAAAGTGAATGGTGAACGAGGTGAATGGTGAACGAGGTGAATTTGATGAATATGATGTATGCAGCGAATGGCAAAAAGGTCAAAAGGTCAAAAGGTCAAAAGGTCAAAAGTGACTTTTCGTAAAAAGAGATGGGTTGATGCCTGTTTCTTGAATATTCTGGTATAAGATTTCTTCTATATATAATAAAGTAGTACTTACGCGCGTACATTATTAAATGCTTTTTTGATAATTAATGGTATTTAATAGTCTTAATCTTGATATTTGATTATTGTTATATGATGTTTAGGATTCGTCTCATTTCTGTTCTTTGAAAAATCACATTCGCAAAACCGACTGATTCACCCAATTCACCATTTACCTCGTTCACCTTTTCACTTTCACTTTTTCACTTTCACTTTTTCCCTTTCACATTTTCACTTTTGTCAAATGTGACTTTTGACCTTTTGACCTTTTGACTTTTTCTAGAACGCAAGTCCGCTAGGCGTCCCGCCGGATTTGCAATCATAAGTGGTTGAAAGATTATTTTAGGCATGTTGCCCTATAAAGTAGGATTTCCTTTTTTAAGGAATCCTACTTCTTATAGTAACATGTCT
>OKVK01000544.1_pt1 | contig 24501 bp, 22 predicted proteins | sample 1604771 | NCBI WGS metagenome assembly OKVK01 (sample SAMN01760906, study PRJEB22395) | human gut metagenome | reverse complement strand
CACACCGACGAACATTTAAACGAAGTCGGAACCTGAAATTGTGAAGAAAGGCACACCGGCTTCGCCGGCAATAGCCGCGCCTATCAGCATTGCCGCCGCGGTTTTCACCGCGTCGAGCACAAATGTGGCAATTCCGGCCTTCATGCCGTAAACTCGCGCCATATTGGTCGCTCCGGCATTGCCGCTGCCCTTTTCGCGCACGTCGCCGCCGTATACATGCTTTGAAAGTGGGATCGACGCGCAGAACGAGCCAAGCAGATACGCAGTGAGCACAATTATTATATATGTCATGGTCGCAGCTCCGATGTTTCAAAAATTTCAAGTATATTATATCGAAAATTTGAAGTATTTCAATAGTAAAAAATGCACAGTACTATACTGTGCATTTTGTTGATGTTCTATAAATTTACTGTATGGAGAGCACGATCAGCTCATCTCCGGAAACGCGGAATTTCACCTCGTGCCCGGCGTACTGCATTCCGTAGACTCGCTCGGGATCGTCGTGATACCTTGGGCGAGGATCGTTCGAGAGGACATCGACAAGGCCTTCGGGCAAAGCGTCCGAAATGCCGTCGGGCAGCGTTACACGCAGTTTTTTAAACGTTGCCGTGCCCAGGAAGCCGCTGAGCGCATCAGGGTGAGAGTCCGAGTACGCGACGTAGGGCTTTATATCGAATATGGGCGTTCCGTCCATGAGATCTGCACCGCGCACATGCAGCACAGGTCCGCGATCGGACGTAAACTCGATTTTTTCAAGCTCTACCGATGAAAGCCCTAATGGGTTCGGCCTGAACGGCGAGCGCGTTGCAAAAACGCCCATGCGCACGTTTCCGCCGAGGCGCGGCGGACGCACCGTAGGCGACCATTTATCCGTCACGGATTCGGAAAAGCACCATATAAGCCATATGTGCGAGAAGCCCTCGAGTCCGCGCACAGCCTCCTGCTCGCGGTATTCCGGCTCAAACACTATCTCCCCTTTTACGTCGGCTGCAACTCCGCTCTGACGCGGTATTCCGAACTTCGTGTCAAAAGGCGTGTGTATTCGTGCGATTATTTTCATTTCCGGCATATGTTTCACCTGCACTTGTTGATTTTTTCCGTTTGTTATTATATTATATAGTATAGATTATATAGTTTATAAACTAAATGTCAATTCACCCGGAGGCGAATTATTTGGAATATGTTTTGCGTACACAAAATCTGACCAAGCAGTTTGGTGAAAAAACGGCCGTCAAGAATGTAAGCATGCAGATCAAGAAAGGCGAGATCTACGGCTTCATCGGCAAAAACGGCGCCGGCAAAACAACGCTCATGCGCCTTGTTCTGGGCGCGGCAATGCCGACAGGCGGCAGCATTGAGCTGTTCGGCGGCGAGGAAAGCGAGAATGAGGCCCGTCACCGCATCGGCGCGCTGCTTGAGTATCCGTGCATATACAAAAACTGCACTGCACTTGAAAACCTGCGTCGCTTCGCGATACTCACCGGTGCCGACACCGACGAGCTTGAGGATATTCTCGACCTTGTCGGCCTGAAAGGCGTGGGCAAGAAAAAAGCCGGGCAGTTTTCGCTCGGCATGAAGCAGCGCCTTGCCATAGGCATCGCCCTGCTCGGCCACCCTGAGTTTCTGGTGCTCGACGAGCCGATAAACGGCCTCGACCCGGCCGGGATCAAGGAGATCCGAGATGTTATTCTGGTGCTTAATCAGAAAAAGGGCGTTACGTTTTTGGTATCGAGCCACCTGCTCGACGAGCTGTCGAAGATCGTAACGACCTACGGCATAATAAAAGACGGCGTTCTTATCGAGCAGATAACGGCGAAGGAGCTTGAGGGGCGCTGCCGCCATCATCTGAAACTCAGGGTAGATAACATTCCCAAGGCGCAGGCGCTTCTGGAATGCATCGCAGACCCCAAGGCCATAAAAGTTCAGGATGACTGCATTTACTTATTCGATCTGCTCGATAAAAGCGACAAGGTAAACCGCCTTCTCGTGCGCCACGGGATAAAGGTCAGCGAGCTGTCGATGCAGACGGCAAGCCTTGAGGAATACTTTCTTGAAAGGATGGGCAAGTGACATGGCTAAGCTTCTGCGCTTTGAATTTCATAAGCTCATCCGCCAAAAGAGCTTTTACATCTGCCTGGCAGTTGCCGTTGCGATGCTCGTCGTTTCTACCTGCACGACTTATCTCATTAACAAAGACGTTATGGACACGGCCGAAATGGGCATAGACGCAATGAACGTCATGATCGGCTCTGCATCCGGCGGCGTTCTGAGCATGGTAATCGGAGTGTTCATTCCCCTTTTCGCCTGCGAGGACTACGTTTCCGGCACAATACGCAACATCGTAACGCGCGGCTACTCGCGCCTCGGTATCTTTTCGGCAAAGCTTATCGCCGTAATGCTTGCGACCGCCGTAATGACGATAGCGTGCATGGCCGCAGGATATCTGATCGGTTTTATATTCTCCGGCTCAGGCGTTGAGCCTTTCGACGCAGCTACGGTGAAAATACTGCTATGTCAATTGGCCGTAATGCTGGCCGAGGGTGCGCTGTTTTATGCCATAAGCACCGTTTTGCAGAAAACCGGCGGCTCTATCGCCGTGTGCCTTGTTCTTCCGATGGTGCTGACCATTGTCCTCACTCTTGCAGACACCGCTCTGGCCGAAAAGGATATCTCGCTCTCTGCCTACTGGCTCGAGCGCATTTCCGGCACGCTTTCGTCATTTGACGTTAAAAGTGCCGACATGAAAAAGGCGCTGCTCACGGCGCTGGGCTATTTTGTCGTAACGAGCGCCGGATCGTTCCTCGCCGTCATGAAAAGAGAATACTGAAAAAGACAGGATCGTTTGATCCTGCCTTTTTTGACAATTTAGCGTATTTTGCATTAAAAATTTACGGAGACTAACACGGCCATTACCGTCGGCGCAAGCGTCAAAACAAGGCCGATTGCCGTCCAGATAAAGGCTTTCTTATATTCGCCCGGCTTCTTGCCCTGAGCGGCATTTTTTATGCATTCAAGCACGCCGTAAAACGTGGCCGGAATGACGATAATGCCTGCAAAGGCCATGACGTTTGAAAGAAAGCCCCAAAAAGAGATGAATGCACTGACAACACTGTCCATAGCGGAATCTCCTTTCGCTTATATGTAAACAACAGAACTTCGTATTTCTGCAGTTCTATAGTAGTTTTGACACACCATCCCGAAAGATACTCCGTAATCACCCGAAAAGCTGATGCTGAGACTCGTTGGCTGAAGAGTAGAATGTCCATAAGTTGCTTGAACTTTAATATGATGAATAGCACTGCTTGTTCTGTCTTCTATCTTACAGGTGATGCTTCCTGACTTAGCCCATACATTCTCACCTTTATATATCTTGCTCATTTTAAAATTGGCACGCATGCAACTGAAACCAGACTGTGAGCTAACACTAATAGTTTCAGTATTTGCTAGTCCATAATCGTTATAATACTTTACAGATGCATATCTGGTGCTTGAAGTATCATAGCATGTTGTATCTATAGAGTGTCCTTTACTATCGTATGCTTGCCATCTTACAGCAACTGAATCAGTGAACGCAGCCAATGGCGCGGCAGACCATGACCAATTATATCTAATCGTTTTGTAACTTGAGCTGCTGGCACCTGCTACAAGGACGATTTGTCTGACATTCAATTCAATTGACATAACACTATAGTCGTAGTCTCCGTAAGGGTTTTTCTCAAATATTTTAAGGAATTCAATTTGTTCTCTACTATAGCCGAGACCTTGAAGCTTCGATTCTGGAAGAGCCGCTCTCTCAAGTAGCGCATCTCTGTATGAGAAGCTGTGAATTGCTTCTGCCTCGTCTTCAGAGTATCCAATCTCTGCTAATTCTGTGTCTGATAATCTTTGAAGATTTGAAACCTCTTCATACTCATTAATCACGAAATTTGTTTCTGTACTATTCATTTTGCTTCCGATATCCATATCGGCACTAACGGGAATGCATCCAATGGCAAAGCACATCAAGGTTACCATTATAAAGGCTCTAATGTTGTGTTTTTTCATTTTATTACCTCCTTTAAGTGTCAATCATACAATTGCCGAGCAAAACAGCTTATTATACCTCCTTTCGCCAAGTTTTCGGATCTCAGGCAATCTCTGTGAGCCTATTTTCAAAATACCATACTTTTTCGTCTATGTCAATATGCTCCATTTACAATATTCTCAATTTGTTTTACTGAAGTAGCACTTGTGAAAAAACTAATTCTCGGCATGGTTTTTTATATCTTTTTATTGTCAACAAAAAAAGAGTCCGTCAAAGACGGACTCTTGAAATTATATCTTATTTCTTTGCGTTTTCGAGCGTTTCGCTGTTTCCGGCTTTGGCGCTGGCTGCTACCAGGCCGCCGAGGGCGAGCAGTGCGATAACGTTCGGGATGACCATGAGCTGGTTGAACATGTCCGTAAGCTCCCACACGAGGTCGTTGGACAGCAGCGAGCCGAGGAAGATGAAGGCTATAGCTATGATCGAGTAAGGCAGCACTGCCTTCTTGCCGAACAGATACTCAATGTTGATGCGGCCAAAGAGGTTCCAGCCGATGATGGTCGTGAATGCGAAGAACAGCAGGCATATCGCGACGAATGCGCTGCCAAAGCTTTCGCCAAACACACTGCCGAACGCGAGCTGAGCAAGATTCGTCTTTGCAACGCCCAGTGCGTCAAGATTCTCGGAGCTTGTCATGACGCCGGAGAGTATGCCGTCACCGGTGTACAGAGTTGAGATAACGACAAGTGCGGTCATGGTGAGAACAACGAAAGTATCGATAAACACGCCGATCATTGCAACAACGCCCTGCTCGTGGGGGCACTTGACCTTTGCCTGAGCGTGCGCGTGAGGAGTTGAGCCCATACCGGCTTCGTTGGAGAACAGGCCGCGCTTAACGCCCTGAGAAATAGCCTGCTTGATAGCAAAGCCGATCGAGCCGCCGATGACTGCGGTGGGGTTGAATGCGTACTTGAAGATCATGCCGAAGGTCTCGGGGATGTACTGAATGCGGCAAACGAGAACAACAAGTCCGCCGAGGACATAGAGGATTGCCATGACGGGAACGATCTTCTCGGCAACCGCCGCAACGCGGTGAGCACCGCCGATGAAGATGAATGCGCAGATAACTGCGATTATTGCGCCCATGACCCATGACGGGATGCCGAATGCGTTCTGGCAGCTCTCGCCGATGGAGTTGGACTGAACCATTGCGCCCATGAAGCCGAGCGCAAGGATGATAGCGACTGCGAAGAAGCCTGCCATGAACTTGCCGAAGCCGTTATTGAAGGCCTTCTTAATGTAGTAAACAGGGCCGCCGGCAACGGTGCCGTCGGGGTTGACAACGCGTGTTTTCTGAGCAAGGACAGCCTCGGCGTAGATGGTGCTCATACCGAAGAAGGCGATTATCCACATCCAGAAAATCGCGCCCGGGCCGCCGACGAGGATTGCGCCGCATGCGCCGACGATGTTGCCTGTGCCGACCTGCGCGGCTATCGCCGTTGCAAGCGCCTGGAACGAGCTCATGCCGCCCTCATGCTTGCCGCCGTGAAGCGAAAAGTTGCCAAAAACCTTGCGCCAGCCTTCGCCGAAGCAGCGAACCTGAACGAACTTGGTCCTAATGCTGAAGTAAAGACCGCAGCCGATCAGCATGATTATAAGGATATAATCCGACAGGTACATGTTCACGGTCTGAACGATTTTTAATACTGCATCCATTTTCTTTTTTCCTCCTTGTTGAGCAACAAAAAAACTGCTGAAAATTCAGCAGCTCCGGAGACATATTAGAAAACATATAAAAATAAAATTTATGCTTTCCTCTGTCCTTTGGCCTGAGAGATTCGGCGCGCAACGCCTTACACCTTCGGCACCCTTTCGGGATTCTCCAGAGCATCCTCCGCCTCCAGTCTCTTGCGATTCTTGAGGTTTCACAGGATTTATGCATGTATGTTAGCACACTGTTCACAGTATGTCAATAACTTTAAATCGTTAAAATAAATTTTATCGTCCTGCACAATTAATAGATCGTTAACACAAACGAAGTTTACATATACTACAATACCATCGGTTGACGAGGTTGCCTAAAATGCATGCATGCCCTTGTTAACCGATGGTAGATTGACTTCCGTGAAAGGACAATTTGAACATGAAAAAAGTAATTTCTCTTATTCTCTGCGTGCTTATGCTCGGCAGCTGCTTTGCTTTTGCCGACACCATTGAGGGCAGCCGCACCGTTATCGGCGCGGATCTTGACGCAGACGAAGTGGCATCTGTTTATAAAGAATTCGGCATTTCTCAGGGCGATGTCAAGGAGCTTACGGTTACAAACGCAGAAGAGCGCGAATACCTCAAGGGTCTTGTTGATGAAAGCCTCATCGGCACAAAGTCCATCTCCTGCGTATACATCGAGGCGCTCAGCGAAGGCAAGGGACTTGACGTAACGGTCAAGAACATTACCTGGTGCACTCCAGACATGTACATGAACGCAATGGTGACCGCCGGCATAACCGATGCAAACGTCAGGATCGTCGCGCCCTTCAACGTCTCCGGCACCGCAGCGCTCACCGGTATATACAAAGCATACGAGGACATAACCGGCAAGAAGCTCGATGACAATGCAAAGCTTGTCGGCACCCAGGAGCTTACCGTTACGGCAGAGCTTGCCGACGAGATTGGCAGCGCGGACTCCACCGCCATCGTAAACCAGCTCAAGCTCATCCTCGACCAGACCAAGGACATGACCGACGATCAGCTCCGCGAGGAGATCAAGAAGATCGCAGCCGAATACGACGTAAGCCTCACCGACAGCCAGATAGACAGCCTCGTTTCCCTGTGCCGCTCGATGGAAAAGCTCGATACCGCAGCGCTCAAGGAAAAGGTCGAGCAGGTGCAGAAGTACCTGAAGGATATCGTCAGCAAGCAGGGCGAGATAAAGCAGTTTCTCTCCAACGTCGCCGATACCGTGACCGAGTTTGTCAATAAGGTCGTCGATTTCATCCGCGGCATCTTCGGGTGATCATCACTCAGGGAAAATTTATAAGCTGACGAGAGTCGAACACGTATCGGTTTTGACGGGCGGATTTTCGCTCATGCCGCGTTAAAGCTCTTGACAATACGACAGTATTCTCTTCAAGCTTTGCCTTGCCTGAACAAAAATCTGCTCCGGCAAAACTGCGAGCACCTGTCGGCTGTGCTTTTCGAGATATTTTCGGCTTTCTTTGATGCAGGTGGGCCGGCGCCCATCAAAGCAAAAAAGGCAAAAATAGCCGGAAGGGCGCGCTGACAGGCGATATGTGTTTGGCGCTCGTCAGCTTAACCCAATTGAACAGCACACCCCCATTTGTTAAGCAGTATATTTTGTTCGATAAGTGGGGGCATTTTACTATTCAGAAGCACAGTCCGCAGTCCGCCCTATTGGCAGCGCTTTAATTTTCAAAAATGGCAGGTGGGTAAAATGGAGTTTAGACAGCTGCAATATTTCGTTGCCGTTGCCGAGGAGGAGAGCTTCTCCAGGGCAGCCGAAAAAATGAACGTGTCGCAACCGTCTTTAAGTAAGGCCATTCAGAGCATTGAAGATGAATACGGCGTCACTCTTGTCAAGAGAACAACTCGCTCTTTCAAATTGACGGATGCGGGAGAGCTTATCTTCAAACAGGGTGAAAAGCTCATTGACGATTACGAACAGCTCAAGGACAAGCTCAGCGAGCTGTCGAGCGACTATATGTGTGAGATCAGGATCGGCATACCTCCGGTGCTAAATACAATAATGGCATCCGACATGTTATCCGGCTTTTCAAAGCAGCATCCACGGCTTAAGCTTTTGTTCACCGAGATGGGCAGCAAACCAATAATTTCGAATGTCATCAAGGGTGAGCTTGACGTTGGCTTTGTTTTGCTGCCGGATGACTGCTCGGAGCTTTCCGTGCGCAGGATAATGTCAGATGAGATCGTTCTTGTTGTTCCCGAGGGGCATGAGCTGGCCAAATATAAGGCGATATCAATACGGCTTTTAAAGGATATACCGCTTATCATGCTCGACTCGACATATCAGATATATGATAATGTCATGCGCGCATTTAATCGCGCAGGCATTGAGGCGAATATAATAGCCTTGAGCAAAAGCTGGGATTACATAGTGGAGCTTGTCCGCCTGTCGCACGGAATAACCATACTGCCAAAGCCTATACTTAAAAAGACTCAGGGGCTTGTTGCCGTTCCGTTTATAGAGCCGTTTTCAAAATGGCAGATCGTGGCCATAACGAAAAAAGGCGAGTATATTCCGGCGCGTGTAGAAAACATGATAAACTATTTTCAGAAGATATACAAAAAATGAGAAATTCTCAGTGATATTGTCCCTAACCTGACGGAGACCTTGTTGGCAGCAAGGTCTCTTTTTTATTATCAAAAGGCTTAACATGATTTATTCTTTTAGGAAATAAATCATATGCAATTTTAGTATTTCACACAAGACAGATCATCTTGTATAATGAGATCGTGACAAAATTAACAACGACGATTTGTCTAAACATATGCCGCGATATCGACAAGCGTACTAACCCACGGTGAGCCGTGGCAAAATATAAAAAAAACAAAAGGAGGCATTACCAATGAAAGAGTATCAGTATTTTCGCGTAGAACTTGAGGGTCACATCGCAACTATAACGATCTCCCGTCCAAAAGCGCTCAATGCACTCAGCTGGGATCTTGTCACTGAGCTTGAAACTGTTATCGACGACGTCTCGGCCATGGAGGACGTATGGGTCGTAATATTCACAGGTGACGGTGACAAAGCATTCGTCGCCGGCGGAGATATCAAGGAAATGTACGTCATGAATCCCGAAAAGGGCGTTGCATATTCAAAGCTCGGCACCCGCGTCCTGTACAAAATCGAAAACATGCCCCAGCCTACCATCGCAGCAGTCAATGGTTACGCACTCGGCGGCGGCACTGAGATAGCAATGGCTTTTGACATGCGCATTGCTTCCGACAGAGCAATATTCGGCCAGCCCGAAACCGGTCTCGGCATTATTCCCGGCTTTGCGGGAACTCAGCGTCTGTCTCGTCTTGTCGGTAAGGGAATGGCAAAGATGATGATATTCACCTCTATGCGCATAAAGGCAGACGAAGCACTGCGCATCGGTCTGGTTCAGCGCGTAGTTCCTCATGAATCGCTTATGGATGAGGCTAAAAAGCTGGCAAATCAGATAGCCTCCTGCAGCCCCAACGCCGTGCGTCTTGCAAAGTCCGCCATCAATCAGGGCTTCGAAATGGACTTCTGGTCGGCAAACGTATATGAGTCACATGTATTCGGCCTGTGCTTCACAAACAGCGATCAGGTCGAGGGCATGAGAGCCTTTGTTGAAAAGGACAAAGCCGTGTTCACCGGCAAGCCGCTCCCCAAGGGCGATAAGTAAGGCAGCAAACATTTTAACATATCCTCTATAGCAAGAAGCCCCCACTTGTCTGAATGGGTTCTCAGACAAGTGGGGGCGGTTTTTATGCCAATCTGAGTCCGATGACGCCGAGGAGGACCATGGCCATGAAGAAGAGTTTTTTGGGGCTTTTGCTCTCTTTAAAAACTATTATGCCGAACAGAACATTGAACAGCGTTCCCAATCCCGTCCACACGGCATAGGATACGCCGAGCGGCAGAGTTTTTGTCGCAACAGACAGCAATCCGATACTCGCACAGGAGCATATCGCCGTCAGCACGGTAAATTTCACGTTTTTCAGGCCGTTTGAGAGCTTCATGCACACCGTAAACGCCAGCTCAAAAAAGCTTGCACAGATAAGAACGAGCCACATCATTTTTCTTCTCCCTCCTTATCGCAGAGCTTGAGGCCGAGTATACCGATGATCAGAACGCCAAGCGAAAGCATTTTAAGCAGGCTCGCGCCTTCTTTGAGGACAAATATGCTTATCAGCGTCGTTCCGACGACGCCGATGCCGGTGAATACTGCGTAGCTCAGCCCGATGCCGAGCGTATTTACCGCCTTGGCAAGCAGGAAAAAGCTTATTATTAGTATCGCTATGGTTATCACGCTCGGCAAGAGCACCGTAAACCCATGGCTGAGCTTCATCGTATACGCCCAAACTATCTCCATAAGCCCGGATACAACAAGCAGTATCCATGCCGTGTTTTTTTCTTTCATAGTTCCTCCTTATGATTTTAAATAACAAAAACCGGGAGAGGTATTGATCTGCCAATACTTCTCCCGGGCTTTTATCCCTCCGTGCAGCGCCGAAAGCGCCGTTTTATCTCGGTCCAGTCGCAGTTAATGCCGGAACCCTATAAAACATCATATCGTTTTCAATTTTCAAGCGCGTCGATATACCGGCACGCGGCAAGCGCCGCGGCAGAGCCGTCGTTGTGAGCTGGCGGACGGTCTTTTTGCGGCAGTCGCCGGCAACGAACACACCCGGCGTTTTGGTGCAGCAGCTCTCGTCGGAATCGGCATAGCCGCCGTCATCAAGGTCCATAAGCTGCGAGAATATGCCGTTATCGGGCGCGTGGCCAATTGCGACAAACAGTCCGTCAACGGCGATCTCGCGCTCGTTGCCGTCGGCATCGGCAACTCTTATGCCGCACAGCTCATCCTGACCGAGCAGCGCGGTTATGCTGCTGCCGAGCACAAACTCGACATTATTGCGCGCTTTGAGCGCTTCCACGAGCTTTGCCTCGCCGCGGAAGGTATCTCTGCGGTGGATAAGATATACCTTGGAGCAGGTATCGCTCAAAAGCAGCGCATCCTGCAATGCAGAGTTTCCGCCGCCGTTGACGGCGACCTCCCTGCCCTTGTAAAACGCACCGTCGCACACGGCGCAGAAGCAGACGCCGGCTCCCATAAGCTCTTCCTCGCCGGGAATGCCAAGGGTGCGCGGTCTTGCGCCGGAGGCAATGATAAGCGCTTTTGCCTCAAAAGTGCCGCCAAAATCGGTCTTAACGCGCTTTATATCCCCGTCAAGCTCGACCGAGGTAACTTCGTCAAGCTCAAGCTCAGCGCCCTGATCGAGCGCCTGCGCGGTGAACTTATCGCCAAGCTCTGCACCCGACACAGATGGTATGCCGGGGAAATTTTCGACCTTGGGCGACCATGTTATCTGACCGCCGAAGGTGCTTTTTTCTATTACGAGAACGCTTTTTCCCGCTCTCAAGGCGTAGAGGGCGGCAGTTAATCCTGCCGGCCCTCCGCCGATGACTATAATATCATGCATTATTTTGCCTTCGTTTACTTGAAAAGATAGTTCTTTATCGCGCCGGCGCCGGCAAATTTCTCGACATGCTCGCCGTCAACGATGACAAGCGTCGGAGCCTGCTTTACGCCATAGGACAGTGCAAGGTCAACATTTTCTTCTGCCATGATCTTCTCGCAGTCAAAGCCTGCCTTGTCCAGATAGCTGTACACTATGCGGCAGTTGGGGCAGTTTTCACGCGTGAAGAGGATCTTGCGCTTGCCGGTGGAGTTTTCGCAGATCTCCTCCTCAACGGCAGGCTCCTGCTCGGGCTTTGCCTCGGGGTGCAGGGGACCTTTGTGCTTGAGGACGGAGGTGCCGATGTTATACTCCTTGCGCTCCTTATACTCCTGAGTTTTGCCTGCATTCCAGTTCTGCACGGGACGGTAGTAGCCGGTGATGCGGCTGTATACCTCGGCACTTTCGCCGCACTCGGGGCAGGTGAACTGTTCGCCGGTGAGGTAGCCGTGATTCTTGCAGACGGAGTAGGTCGGGCTTATGGTATAGTACGGCAGCTTGTAGTTTTCCGCGATCTTGCGGACAAGATTTGCGGCCGCTTCCCAGTCGGGCAGCTTCTCGCCGAGGAAGGCGTGGAATACGGTGCCCGAGGTGTACAGCGTCTGAAGCTCGTCCTGAATATCCAGAGCGGAGAAGATATCGTCGGTGTAGCTTACAGGCAGATGGCTGGAGTTTGTGTAGTACGGAGTGTCGCCCTGGGAGGCGGTGATGATATCGGGATACTGCTCAACATCGTGCTTTGCAAGGCGGTAAGAGGTGCTCTCTGCCGGAGTGGCTTCGAGGTTGTACAGATCGCCGTACTGCTCCTGATAATCCGAAAGGCGCTCGCGCATGTGGTTGAGTACCTTCTTGGTGAAATCCTGGCACTTTTCGGTGGTCATATCGGCGCGGATCCAGTTTGCGTTGAGTCCTGCTTCGTTCATGCCGACAAGGCCGATTGTGGAGAAGTGGTTATCGAAGTTTCCGAGGTAATACTTGGTGTAGGGGTAAAGTCCCTCGTTGAGGAGCTTTGTTATAACATTGCGCTTTACCTTCAGCGAGCGCGCGGCTATGTCCATCATCTTGTCGAGGCGCTTGAAGAAGTCTGCCTCGTCGGTCGCCAGATACGCAATGCGCGGCATGTTGATGGTAACAACACCGATAGAGCCGGTGCTCTCGCCGGAGCCGAAGTAGCCGCCGGACTTCTTGCGAAGCTCACGCAGGTCAAGGCGCAGGCGGCAGCACATGCTGCGAACATCCGAAGGCTCCATATCGGAGTTTATGTAGTTGGAGAAGTACGGAGTACCGTACTTTGCGGTCATTTCAAACAGGAGCTTATTGTTCTCGGTGGGAGACCAGTCGAAGTCCTTGGTGATCGAGTAAGTCGGGATCGGGTACTGGAAGCCGCGGCCGTTTGCATCGCCCTCGATCATGATGTCGATAAAGGCCTTGTTGACCATGGCCATTTCTTCAACGCAGTCGCCGTAGGTGAAGTCCTGCTCCTTGCCGCCGACTATGGCAGGCATGTCCTTGAGGTCGGCGGGAACCGTCCAGTCAAGGGTGATGTTTGAAAACGGAGCCTGTGTGCCCCAGCGCGACGGAGTGTTTACGCCGAAGATGAACGACTGGATGCACTGCTTGACCTCTTTGTAGGTGAGGTGGTCTATCTTGACAAACGGCGCAAGGTAGGTATCGAAGCTCGAAAACGCCTGAGCACCGGCCCACTCGTTCTGCATGATGCCGAGGAAGTTTACCATCTGATTGCACAGCGTGCTCAGGTGGCTTGCCGGGGAGGAATTTATCTTGCCCGGAATGCCGAGGCCCTGCTGGATCAGCTGCTTGAGGCTCCAGCCGGCACAGTAGCCGGTGAGCATGCTCAGATCGTGCAGGTGCAGGTCGCAGTTGCGGTGGGCATTGCCGATCTCCTCGTCGTAAATCTCGCTGAGCCAGTAGTTTGCGGTGATAGCTCCGGAGTTAGAAAGGATAAGGCCGCCGACCGAATAAGTGACGGTAGAGTTTTCCTTGACGCGCCAGTCAAGAACGTTTACATAGCTGTTGACGGTCTCTTTATAGTCAAGGTAGGTGTTTTTCATATTGCGCAGCTTCTCGCGCTGCTTACGATAAAGTATATATGCCTTTGCAACACCCTCATAGCCGCCGCGCGACAGCACCGCCTCGACGCTGTCCTGAATATCCTCGACCGCGACAAAGCCGTCCTTGATCTTCGGCAGGAAGTCAGCCGAGACCTTGAGCGCGATGAAATCGATGATATCATCGGTGTACTCGGTGTCGGTGGCCTCAAACGCCTTTTTAATGGCGTTTGCGATCTTGGTGATGTCAAAGTCTACGATTTTTCCGTCTCTCTTAATGATCTTGTACATTTGTTTCCTCCATATTTCTCTCAAACGCCTCTTACTTCGACCGTCGGAACATAGTCCCGAACGGCATCGGCCAGTGCGTGCATCTGCTTTTCGTCGTATGCTGCAAGTCCGTCCGGCAGGATGAGATTGCCGGAGTCTTTAAACTGCTGCAAATAATATTCCTTTGCGCCTTCTATCCACTTAGCTGCGCCTATGAGGCTTTCCTTCGTGTGGATCCCCTTTACGACCGTCGTGCGAAATTCATAATCCGTTTCACCGCTCAGGAGCATTTCCTTCGATCTTTCGACAGGGGCAATGTCAAACGACTCAAGCCCTATCGTCCGAGCATACTCCTCCGGCGCGTTTTTAATATCCATGGCAACGCGGTCAACGAGCTTATTTTTGATTATCTCGGAAAGAAGCTCCGGGTTTGAGCCGTTGGTGTCGAGCTTTATCTTATAGCCCAGCTCCTTCACGCGCGCCAAAAACTCGGGCATATCCGCATGCAGCAGCGGCTCGCCGCCCGTAACGGCAACACCGTCGAGCACTCCCCTGCGCTTTTGCAGGAAGCCGAACACCTCGTCATCCGTGAGGCACTCGTTGTCTATCTGCTCGGGGAGAACGAGCATGGCGTTGTGGCAAAACGGACATCTGAAATTGCAGCCTGCTGTGAACACAGTACACGCGACAACTCCGGGATAGTCAAGAAGCGTTAATTTCTGAATACCTGTAACCTTCATGTCTGTCTCCTTAATTCAACGTCCTAAACAATAGCATAAGCAGGTTTCCATGTCAATAGAAAAACACAAAATGTAGTTATTTTTACCGCTTTGTAACCCCTTGCACCACAAAATATTGTGGTGCGCATCTTTACGGAGAGTTATTTTTTCGCGGCATTTTATGGCTTTGAAACTTTTTCACCACGTCGAAAACGCTGATTATACAATGCTTAGCGCCGTTTTTCGCGCAGTTTGATCTCATAATCAAAATGTAATTGCAAGTTTTGCTGCAACACAAGATTTTGTGCTTATGTACTTATGTTAACACAAGTTATGTTACCAATGTTGTGGCACAGGCCAAAAAAATGCCGAAACGGATAAAAAAGTCCGTTTCAGCATTTGATTTTTAAATTTTCACAGCGACTGAATGACCGATTCCGCACATTTCATGCCGTCAACGGCGGCAGAGGTTATGCCTCCGGCATAGCCTGCGCCCTCGCCGCAGGGGTAAAGGCCGCGTATCTGCGATTGGCGGCGCTCATCCCGCAATATGCGCACCGGCGATGACGAGCGCGTTTCCGGTGCCGTGAGCACGGCGTCCGGCGCGTCAAAGCCATTGAGCTTCCGTCCAAGCTCGGGCAGAGCGTTTTCGAGCACCGAGCTTATCCGCTCCGGCAGGACATCGTGAAGATCACACCAGAAAACGCCGGGGCGGTAGCTCGGCAGTACGCCGCCCTCCCCCTCGCTTTTCCTGTGTGCGATAAAATCGCCGACTTTCTGCGCCGGGGCGCGATAGCTGCCGGAGGCAGCGAACGCCGCACGCTCGATATCACGCTGCCAGTACATACCTCCGAGCGGCCCTTCGTACGGAAAATCCTCGGGAGAAAGTGTCACAAGCAGCGCGCTGTTTGCGTTCTCGCCGTCGCGGCTAGAGTTGCTCATGCCGTTTGTGCACACGCCGCCGGTCTCGGATGCCGCGGCAATAACCTCGCCTCCGGGGCACATACAGAAGGTATACGCACTTGTTCCGTCAGGAAGATGCACATTAAGCGAATAGTCGGCTGCCGGCAGGGACTCGTTATCCTCGCCGTACTGCGAGATGTTTATCATTTGTTGCTTATGCTCTATGCGCGCTCCCATCGAAAACGGCTTTGCCTCCATAGGAACTCCCACTTTTTCGAGCATCTCGAACGTATCGCGAGCCGAGTGACCAACAGCGAGGACGAGCCTTTCGCAGGGCAGCTCGTACTCGTCCGTTTCGTCCGCCACCCGAACTGCGCGCAGCGTGTTATTTTCCGTAACAAGCCCCGTGAGCTTTGAGTTAAAGCGCACCTCGCCGCCGTGAGCGATGACGGCTTTTCGTATGCTCTGCACTACATTAATAAGTATATCCGTTCCGATATGCGGCTTTGCGTCATAGAGTATGCTCTCGGGCGCGCCGTGCTCGTAAAACGTGCGCAGTATCCAGCGGATGCGCATATCGCGTATGCCGGTGCCGAGTTTGCCGTCGGAAAACGTTCCGGCTCCGCCCTCTCCGAACTGGACGTTGCACTCGGTGTCAAGCTCACCGCCTGCGCGGAAGGCTTCGACCTTTTTTCTGCGCGTTTCGGCATCGGCGCCGCGCTCGAGCACAACAGGCTTTAGCCCTGCCATGCTCAGAACAAGCGCCGCAAACATTCCGCCCGGTCCGAAGCCGGCAACGACGGGACGAATTTCGGCGCTTGCCTGCGGCACGGTGTACTCCGGCGCTTCATACGCGGCAACGTTTTTGCTTTTGCATTTTGCCAGCAGCTTTTCCTCGTCATCGGCCGCAACGGCAACGGAATACAGCCAGTGTATATCATTTTTTCTGCGCGCGTCGAGCGAGCGCTTTGTTATCTTAACATCTTTTATCGCCCAAGTCGGGAGCTTCAGCTCGCGCGCGGCCTTGACTTTCAGCCGATCGCTGCTCTGCCCGATATCCAGACGCAGATTTCTTACCAGTATCATTTGCCGAGCCTCCCTGCGGTCACGCCGCTTGCCCACGCCCACTGGAGGTTATAGCCTCCGCAGTCGGCGTCAACGTCCAGAAGCTCGCCTGTTATGAAAAGGTGCGGAACGAACCAGCTCTCAAGCGTCTCGGGATTTACACCCGTGGTCTTAATACCTCCGGCCGTCACCTGAGCATGGTCAAAGTCCTCCACGCCGCGCAGCTCGATGCAGAAATCGCGGCAGGCAGCGGCAATTGCGGCGATTTGCGGCTGTTCTAGCCTTTCGAGCGGAGTCTGCCCCGGAACGCCGGCGTATTTAACCACCATTCTGCCGAGTCTGTTGTGCAGAACTCCCGTGAGCGCATCGTCGGCGCATAAGCTTGGATTTGCCTTTATCCTTGCGCGCAGCTTAGCCTCTATATCCTCATTCCCCGACAGGTCTATGTGCACCTTTCCTTTGCCGGTCTGAGCCGCGGCGCGCGAAATATCAAACGCTGCCGGGCCGGACAGGCCGGTTTCGGTAAATTGCAGCTCGCCGAAGCTTTCGGCAATTATCTCTCCGTCCTTTTCAAGGCGCAGCTTTGCCATTACTCTCACGCCCTTGAGCGCGCGCGGATAATTGGGATCGGTCACAAGCTGCACGAGCGAGGGCAGCAGAACCGTGCTCTTATGCCCCAGCAGCTTTAAAAGCTCGTATCCGTCGTGCACTCCGCCGACCTTTGCTCCGGCCGCGCCGCCGCAGGAAACTATGACGAAGTCTGCATTGATCTTACCATCATCGGTCAGGACCGAAAAGCCCTCGCCACGTCTTTCTATCTTACGCGCAGGACATGAGGTTTTGACCGTTATGTTATCGCGCATGAGCGCAAAGCGCAGAACATCTACCACGCTGTTTGCCGAGTTTGACTGCGGATACACTCTGCCGCCGTACTCGCAGCTCACGGCAAGGCCGAGAGAATCGAAAAAGCGCAGCGTGTCCTCGGGCGTAAAGCGCGAGAGCACCTCGTCTGGAAAGCCCGGCTGCGCGCCGTGGTAATGCTCGGGAGCCGCGCCCGTGTTTGTGAGATTGCATCTGCCGTTTCCGGTGCTCAGGAGCTTTTTGCCGACACGCTGCTGGCGCTCGAGCAGTATTACATTATTATTCTTATCATTCGAGGCCGTTATCGCAGCCGCCATTCCGGACGCGCCGCCGCCTATGATCACAATCGTATTCATATCATTCACCGCAGTGGTAGAGTATATCGTGCGCAACAGGCTCATAAAACGCGCGGCGTATCTCGTCGGAGTCCTTTGTTGAGCCGAGGATGCACATTATCTTTGCAAGCGCGGATTCCGTCGTCATGTCATACGCTTCGAGCACGTTCCGCCAGCCCTTGAGTCTGTGGCCGACATTGTACACCGCAAGATCCGAGCCTTCATTCTGCACCTGGGTGGTCATGATTATGACCTTGCCGCGGCCGATGGCGTTTATGACTATATCCAGAAACTTATCGTCGCCGTAGCTCGGCAGACCGCCGACGCCGAAGGACTCGATAATGACTGCATCCTTGCGCTCTGCAAGAAACTCAAAAAGCTCAAAATCAATGCCGGGGATCATTTTTATAAGTCCGACATTGGTGTTAAGCTCGGTGCAGAACTGCGGCTTTTCAAGACTTTCGGGCTTTATATACTGCATGAGCACCCCATCCTGGAGTGTTGCTATATAGGGGTAGTTTATGCTTGAGAATGCGGCGTAGGACTTCGACCTTGTTTTTCGTGCACGGGTGCCGAGTATGACGCGGCCGTTAAAAACAATGTTCACGCCGCACATATCGTCAGAGCAGGCGCAGGTGAAAGCGTCGAGCAGGTTCACCTTTGAGTCCGTGGATTCAAAATTTATAGGCTTCTGCGCGCCGGTGAGGATAACAGGCTTTTTCGAGCCGCGGATCATGTAGCTGAGCGCCGCGGCCGTGTACGCCATGGTGTCTGTACCGTGGCTTATTACAAAGCCGTCGTATTTATCGTAATTATCGCGCACACACTTTGTTATCTGCACCCAATGCGCCGGAGTCATGCTCGTGCTGTCAACATTAAAAAGTGAGATGCACTCGACCTCGCAGAGCTTTGATATGGCAGGAACGAGCGCCAGAAGCTCATCGGGCCGCAGCTGCGGCGAAAGCGCGTTGCCGCTTATCTGCGACGCTATCGTGCCTCCGGTTCCGATCATGAGTATCCTTTTCATTTGCGCTCGAACACCCCACTCTTGCCGCCGGTCTTTTTAAGAAGGCGTATATCCGTTATCTCAATATCGCGCTGCACAGCCTTGCACATGTCATACACCGTAAGCGCCGCAACGCTCACAGCGGTGAGTGCTTCCATCTCGACGCCCGTTGCGCCGGTGCATTTTGTCGTTGCAACTATCTCGACGCTGTGCCTTTCCTCGCACAGCGAGATGTCGATATCCACGCCGGATATCATGATCGGGTGGCACATCGGAATAATGTCCGACGTGCGCTTTGCGCCCATGATTCCGCCGACCTGCGCGACATTGAGCACATCGCCCTTTTTCATGCCGCCCGTTTTTATAAGCTCAAAGGTCTCGGCATTGACAAGCACTCTGCCTGCCGCAACAGCAGTGCGCACGGTGTCCGCCTTTTCGGACACGTCCACCATCTTCGCTCTGCCGTTTTCATTAAAATGCGTAAAATCTGCCATAATAATTCTCCGTATCGTTAAGATATGCTTATTTTATATTCCGCCCGGCACCTTGTCAATGCTCATGCGGCGCAGTATGTAATTGTTAACGTACAACGAACAATATGTTAACTATTACCAATACTGCTTGCATTTACAAATTTTATATGCTATCATATGCGTAGATATTGTATATACACGTTACCAAAAAGCTGACTAAATGCAGACACTGAAGCCGTTTGGCTACCGCTGATCAATTTTTATTAGCCTCAATCAGACGCATGTTGTTAACTTGAAAGGATGTGTTTAAGTGCAGTATTTATCTAAGTGCCAAGTTTTTAATCTCTCCAGCAGAACGCTTACATAATTGCCTTCTTTATGGAGGACAACTAAAGCGTCTTTCATAAAGTGCATAGATTTACTTGCTTTGCAACAAATCTATGCACATTAATTGAGAATTTGGAAGGCAGCAACGCGTTAGTATAGTGTTGATTAATGGAGGTATTTAATGAACAAAAGGCGAATTATTTCGGTATTTGCGGTAATTTTGCTCACTTTCTCTTTAACGAGCCAAGCATTTGCCGCTACATCAGGTTATTACTTTAATGGTGGTTGGAAATTCATTTCCAACAAGGGCGTATTAGCAACAATTGAAACTCAAAATCCCCATGTTAATGCCGACAGTTCTGTATCTGCATGGGTAATGACTTGTGATTCAAACTATACCACCAAATATGCACAAGTCGGCTACCTGAAATTTTCTTATAACAGCAAACCATATTATTTTTATGAATATAATTATGGTGGTGGATCTTCATGGTTTCAAAAGCAGCTAACATCTGCACCCGCAACAGGAACACATCACACGTATAAGGTTGGCTGTGATAATACAAGAATGTACTTTGTAATTGATGGCACTACTTATGCGGAAGTTGCGTTATCAAAAATTCCTTTTACGCGCAATACGATTGAGGTCTTAACAGAAACACACAGCGTTTCTGATCAAAGCCCCGGTTCTTGCTCTAATCCGCTAACAATGGGTGCGGTTAAATACAAAAGCAATTCTGATACATGGTACAGCACAAGTTGCACTTGTTCATCGGGCATCACCGGAATGGGCGATTTATCCACACAGCGCAATAACATTCCCTCTTCAGGTGCTTCAACTTGGGAAGTTTGGGATTCTCGTTATTAAGGAGGTATTAAAATGAAAAAGCGTATCAAAATTTTTGCCGGAGCTTTAGCTGCCGTGCTCATATTGTCCGCGTCAGTGGCATACGCTTTGTCGGCAGAGCCCGAAGCAGCAAAAGCAAGCGGCCGGGAGCAGGTTTTGGATACCGTTTCGGTCTGTGATGAGTCTGTTCCGCTTACAGGAACCTTGCGGGCGCTGACCGACAGAGTCGACCCCGCCGACCGCGGTTTTTCCGTCGCGGAGCTTGCGGCAGAAAGCGTACAGTCTTCCGGAAACGCAATGATAGACCGCGATGCAGCCCTCTTGGTCGCGTCAAAACACCTTGAGGCAATGACCTCTTCCGCTCCAAGCTCGGTAAACGCCATTCTTGCAAGCTTTACCGATAACGAGTCGGCTGTCATTAACGAAAGTGGCAGAACGCTCCAAAATGCTCCCGCATGGGTGGTCACCTTTACCAATGTTACGCTCACCACGCAGGGCAACGGCGGTACAGTCCTTGCCGATTCGACCATGGTCATAGACGCATACTCGGGAGAGCTTCTCGAGGTCATATCCTACGGCGTATAACAAATATGCAAACAGCTCACGGCAGCGCGCTGCCGTGAGCTGTTATTTTTATTATTTACTCCACAGATATCATGTAATAATAGACGGGCTGGCCGCCGTTTACTACAGTGACCTCCGCGTCTGGGAAGGCTTTCTCAAGCGCTTTCGCCGTGGTCTCCGCGTCCTCTCCGCTCACGTCCTCGCCGTAGTAAACGGTGATGATCTCGGGCTCAAGGTCCTCAAAGGCCTCGGACATTTTGCCGAGCATGGACGGCATCTCGGTAAAGCTGCCAATGAGCTTGCCGTCAAGCAGCGCAAGATACTCGCCTGCGTGGATGGCGTAGCCGTCGAAGTCCGAGTCGCGCGCGGCATAGGTGACCTGCGCCGTGTGAACATCGCCGAGAGATTCGTTCATAGCTTCTACTATATCAGAAACCTCGCCCTCGGGATCGAAATTGAGCATTGCGGTTATTCCCTGGGGAATGGTCTTTGTGGGAACGACCACAACGGTTTTATCCTCGCACAGAGGAATGCTCTGCTCGGCGGCCATGATGATATTCTTGTTGTTGGGCAGAACGAACACGATCTCCGCCGGGGTGCGGTTTATCTCTTTAATTATATCCGCCGTTGAGGGGTTCATGGTTTGGCCGCCGGTTACGATGGTGTCGGCGCCAAGCTCCTTGAACAGATTTGCAATTCCCTCGCCTGCGCAGACGGCAACTATGCCGTAGCGCTTTGTGGGCGCTGCATGCAGATCCTCGGCAGCCTCAAGCTCCTGCTCGATCTTTTCCAGATCGTCGGTCGTCTGAGCCTTTCTGCCTGCCATAATATCGTCATACTGCGTGCGCATATTCTCGATCTTGGCAAGCTCCAAAGTGCCGTACTGCTGGCTCTTCGTGAGCGCCTCGCCGGGGATATTCGTATGGACATGCACCTTGAACGCCTCGTCGTCCTCGCCGATAACAAGGCAGTCGCCTATGCTCGAAAGGTAGGCGCGCAGCGGCGTGAGGTCAACGTTCGGCTCATGCTTGCGGACGATATAAACCGTATCAAATGCATAGGTTATCTCATCTGTTCCGAACATGTCAAACGCATTGTTCTCGTTTGCGATAACGCCGGCCTGCACCGCAGCGGTCGGAGCGGTCACTTCGCCGCGCAGGCATGCGAGCATAGCCGAGAAAATGACGATGTATCCCATGCCGCCGGCATCTACAACGCCGGCCTTCTGGAGAACGGGGTTCTGGTTAACGGTGTTATCAAGCGCTTCCTTGCCGATCCTGATCGCAGTGTCGAGAAGCTCCTCGATATCGTCGCCCTTCTTGGCATATTCGACCGCGGCGGCCGACGCCATACGCGCAACGGTAAGTATAGTGCCCTCGGCCGGCTTCATAACTGCCTTATAGGCTGCGTCAACGCCGTCTTCCATAGCGGCGGCAAATTCCTTTGCGCCAACGGTCTCCATGCCCTTGAGTCTGCGTGAAATTCCGCGGAACAGAAGCGACAGGATAACACCGGAGTTTCCGCGCGCGCCGCGCAGGAGTGCGCCGGCAACGCAGTCGGCAACGGCATCGACAGCGTAAAACTCTTTCTTTCTAAGCTGGGCTGCGGCCTCGTTCATCGTAAGGCCCATATTGGTTCCCGTATCGCCGTCAGGCACGGGAAAAACGTTAAGCTCGTTTATCTGCTGAGTGTTTTCAGCAAGCGCGGCATCGGCACACAGGATCATGTCCTTGAACACCGCAGCATCTAAATATTCTCTCAAAGCAAAAGCACCTCCGGGAGGGATTTTATCTGTAATTAACCGACTATAACGGTATCGACGTAAACATCGACGCTCTTCACGGGAACGCCGGTCGCCTTTGCGACCTTATAGCGCACTTCCTTAATAATGCTGCGGCACACGGCGCTTATGTTCACGCCGTTATCCACGCCGATGTGCAGCTCAAGCGAAAGCGTGCCGTCATCATTGAGGTGCGTCATAACGCCCTTGGACATCGACTCGCGTCTGAGAAGCTGGAGCGGACCGCCTTCCTTATTGCGTCCGGCCATGCCTTTAACGCCGAAGCAGCTTGTGGCCGCCGCGCCGGCAATATTCGTAAAGACCTCACTGGTGATGCTTATGTTTCCAAGCTCATTGCTGATATTCACCATATTGAAAGGCTCCTTTCATCAAGTATACGGGCAATTATAAAATTGCTACAATAGTATAATACACCGTTTCAAAAAGTACAAGCAATAATTTGATGTTTACATTGCATTTTTTTAGTGTTAAACTTATAGCGATCATAATGATATTAAATTGTATGATAACTCTTCAAAACCATTAAGCTATGGGAGGAAAAGATATGACAAGAAGGTACAAGACGATGGACGGCAACGAGGCGGCGGCGCATGTAAGCTATGCGTTCACCGAGGTTGCGGCCATCTACCCGATCACGCCGTCAAGCCCGATGGCAGACTTTGTTGACCAGTGGTCGGCAAAGGGACAGAAGAACATCTTCGGCAGCACCGTGAAGGTGCAGGAGATGCAGGCCGAGTCCGGCGCAGCCGGCGCAGTGCACGGCTCCCTGAACGCCGGCGCTCTGACCACCACCTACACCGCTTCTCAGGGTCTTCTTCTGATGATCCCGAACATGTATAAGATAGCGGGTGAGCTGCTCCCCGGCGTGTTCCACGTCACCGCCCGCGCTCTGGCTTCCCACACGCTGAGCATCTTCGGCGACCACTCCACCGTCATGGCCTGCCGCCAGACCGGCTTTGCCATGCTCGGCGAGGGCAACGTTCAGGAGGTCATGGATCTCGCTCCCGTTGCTCACCTTGCAGCCATCAAGGGCCGCGTTCCCTTCCTCAACTTCTTTGACGGCTTCCGCACCTCTCACGAGATCCAGAAGGTCGCCGTTTGGGATTACGAAGACCTCAAGGACATGTGCGACATGGACGCCGTCAAGGCCTTCCGCGAGAGAGCTCTCAACCCCTCTCACCCCACCATGCGTGGCTCACATGAGAACGGAGATATCTTCTTCCAGAACCGTGAGGCCTCCAACAAGTACTACGACGCTATCCCCGAGATCGTTGAGGAGTACATGGGCAAGGTCAACGAAAAGCTCGGCACCGACTACAAGCTGTTTAACTACTACGGCGCTCCCGATGCTGACCGCGTCATCGTTGCAATGGGCTCCATCTGCGACGTTGCGGAAGAAGTCATCGACTACCTCACCGCTCAGGGCGAGAAGGTCGGTCTTGTCAAGGTAAGACTGTTCCGTCCCTGGAGAGCGGACAAGCTGCTCGAGGCCATTCCTGCTACCTGCAAGAAGATCGCAGTCCTCGACCGTACCAAGGAGCCCGGCGCTCAGGGCGAGCCTCTGTACCTCGACGTTGTCACCTCCGTTGCAAACGCAGGCCGCGACATTCAGGTCATCGGCGGCCGCTACGGCCTCGGCTCGAAGGACACTCCTCCCGCTTCCGTCTTTGCTGTTTACAATGAGCTTAAGAAGGACGAGATGAAGCGCCAGTTCACCATCGGCATTGTTGACGACGTGACTAACCTCTCGCTGCCCGAAGAGGCTGCTCCCTCCACCGCGGCAGAAGGCACCGTTGAGTGCAAGTTCTGGGGTCTCGGCGGCGACGGCACCGTCGGCGCTAACAAGAACTCCATCAAGATCATCGGCGACCACACCGACAAGAACGTTCAGGCTTACTTCCAGTACGACTCCAAGAAGACAGGCGGCGTTACCATCAGTCACCTGCGCTTCGGCGACAAGCAGATCAAGAGCCCGTACTACATCAACAA
>OKVK01000541.1_pt1 | contig 24555 bp, 19 predicted proteins | sample 1604771 | NCBI WGS metagenome assembly OKVK01 (sample SAMN01760906, study PRJEB22395) | human gut metagenome | reverse complement strand
AATATTTCCTACATAGGGGTGTTTTTGTACTGTCCGCACAAACTGGGGCAGTTCAATGCCGGGCGGGTTTTTGATATTAAATTAGAAAGAGAGCTGCCAAAAGACAGCTCTCACCAGTCTATAGTACACGGTTCCAAGGCTCCCCTGCAGGGGAGCGCAGTCACGGCAAAGCCATGACTGAGGGGTTGTTGCGTGAAAGCTCAAAATACTCGGCGATTTAAAAGAACTGTGACTTGTTCAAAATATCCCTCCGACGCTTCGCACCATCCCATTTTATATAAGAGAGAAGATATTGGTTCTGATACCTGCGAAGCCCCCAAAAACCGGGTTTATCGATATGCAAAAGAGAGCTGCCAAAAGACAGCTCTCTCTTTATGTTTTTATTTATCTGCTTCGGCGTCGTTTGCCTTTGCCTCTTCGATAACCTTCTGTGCAACGACGGGCGGTGCATCCTCATAGCGGGTGAACTCAAGGGTGAACCAGCCTCTGCCGGCGGTCACGGAGCGAAGGACGGTCGAGAAATCGCCCATCTCGCCCATGGGAACTTCCGCGATGAGTTCCTGAATCTTCGGCTCGTCGGACGGGCCCATGCCGAGCACGCGTCCGCGGCGCTTTGTGACATCGCCCATGATGTCGCCGAGGTTCTCGTCGGGCATATAAGCCTTCAGAGTGCCGATAGGCTCAAGAATAACGGGGTTCGCCTGCGGGATACCGTTCTTGTATGCTATGTTCGCGGCGGTCTTGAACGCCATTTCGGACGAGTCGACCGGATGATAAGAGCCATCGTAAAGAGTAGCTTTCAGACCGACCATCGGGTAGCCGGCAAGCACACCCTTCTTGACGCTGTCGCGCAGACCCTTTTCGACTGCGGGGAAGAAGTTCTTCGGCACGGAGCCGCCGACAACTTCCTCGGCGAAAACGAGATCGTCGCTCTCGCAGGGCTCGAAGCGGATAAAGACGTCGCCGAACTGGCCGTGTCCGCCGGACTGCTTCTTATGTCTGCCCTGAACCTCGACCTTCTTGCGGATGGACTCTCTGTATGCGACCTTCGGCACGCTGAGGTCGACCTCAACGCCGAACTTGTTCTTGAGCTTGGATACGATAACGTCAAGGTGCTGTTCGCCCAGACCGGAGAGCACCTGCTCGCGGGTCTCCTTGTTGATGACGAACGAAATCGTGGGATCCTCTTCGAGGAGTCTGAGCAGGCTCGCCGCGACCTTCTCTTCGTCGCCCTTCTTGCGAACCTTGACTGCCATTGAAAGGCAGGGGGTCGGGAACTTGATGCCCTCGAGGGTTATCGGGTTCTTTGCCGAGCAGACCGTGTCTCCGGTCTTGATGCCCGCAAGCTTTGTGACAACGCCGATGTCACCCGCGGGGATGCAGGATGCGTCCTCCTGCTTGCTGCCCTTGAGGGTGATTATCTTGCCCATTCTCTCGCTCTCTTCGGTGCGGGAGTTATATGCGGGGGTGTCCGAAGTTATCTTGCCGGAAACGACCTTGAAGAAGGACATCTTGCCGACGAACGGGTCGGCGATAGTCTTGAAGCAGATAGCCGCAAGCGGGCCGTTTTCGTCGCAGGCAAGACCGTTCTCGCCTGCCTTGTCGGCTGCGGAGGGAGCGGAATAGACTATCTCGTCAAGGAGCATATCGATAGCTTCGCAGGTGTAGCCCGCGCAGGCGTATACGGGGATAACGGAGCCGTCGCTGACGCCGGAGTTGAGAGCCTTGATTATCTCTTCGCGGGTGAAAGTCTCGCCTACAAAGAACTTCTCCATCAGCTCGTCGTCGCTCGAAGCGACTGCTTCTGTAAGTATATCGAGCATCTCGTCAAGCTGCGGGTCGGAGGGCATTGCGACCTCTTTCTTCTCGCCGCTGCTGTAGTCAAAAGCCTTGCGGGACGCGAGGTTGACATATGCCGCAACCTTGCCGCCGTCCATATAGGGGACGATAACGGGGCAGATAGCACCGCCGACTGCGTCTTTTATAGCTGCAAATGTTTTATAGAAATCTGTATTGTCCGCGTCGCAGCGGGTGATGGCGAACATTCTCGAAATGCCTCTGGCGTTCGCCGCCTTGAGAGCTTTCTCTGCGCCGACGTCAAAGCCGGAGCCCGCCGCAGTGACGATGAGCACGCTGTCCGCCGCGCGGATGCCTTCGCTCATGCCGCCCGCAAAGTCAAAAAGACCGGGAGTGTCGATTATATTTATCTTCGCGCCGTTCCACTCGATAGCGGCAACAGCGGTTGAAACCGTGGCCTTTCTCTTCTTCTCCTCGGCGTCGAAGTCGAGCACGGTGGTGCCGTCGGCGACTCTGCCGAGTCTGTCGGTAGCCTTCGCGGTGTAGAGCATTGCTTCCGCAAGGGTTGTTTTTCCTCTGCCGCCATGACCTGCTATGGCGATATTTCTGATGTCTTTCGCGTTATAGGCTTTCAAAAAAAGTCCTCCTTATCAAAGCGCCGCTGCGCGTTTAGATTTACTGCATAAAAATTAACCACAGTTTTGAAAAAATTATAGCATACATTACTATAGATTTCAACAAAAAAATAAAAATATATTCATTAACGTTATGTAAACAAATTGAGCGCAGTTTGCGCTTGTAAAAGGATATAAAAATAGTATGTTTTAGTCACATCGGGGCTGTTTATCTCAAAATAAAAATAAGGACTGCGGCGGTTCGCAGTCCTGTTTATATTATTTTGACAGCCGCTGCTGATTTGAAAACTTCACAGCGTCTTTATACAGCTTGCTCTTGGTTTCAAGCAATCCGGAGTAGATTCGTCCGTTGCTGAACAGTATTATTACATCACGGCTGCTCGCTTTGCTCGTTATATGCCTCTCCGTCGTCCGGCTTTCCCAACCGATGACTTTCGGATAATATTCCGTTTCGTATACAGTCTCAGTGACATATTCCGGAGATTTGAACGAAGCATATATTATTTTGACACAGTCGCAAGCCTTTTGAACATTGCGAAAAACTACTCCGGAAGATAAAAACTCCGTTAAGAAAATATCCCATATTTTGTCGGTAACGGGCGGACAGGATACAGTAGGAAACAGTGCGACCAATCCGTCGCTTGTGATACAAAATTTAATTCTGCACTTGCAGCGCGGCTTTTTGTGCCGGAGCTTTACTTTTATATAGCCGCGGTTTTCACGCACTCTTTTTATTTTAATGCAATCAATGCGCCGAAGAGCCGACAGTACATATTGAAAAGTTTCGCTGCTCGAAACATTGGATTTGAGAAAATAAACCTTTGTTGCCGTCTTGCATCCGTTCCGCCTGACCCATATGCTGAGAGGAACGGCAGTTATCAAAACCTCTACTGCAATAATTATAGCGGCTAACAAAAGTATCCTAAGAATTGTCATGGTACGCCTCCCCGAGATACAGCTGTAACGCCTATCTCGAGTTCAGTATAGCACCTGTTTGAATGCGCACAATGATTTTCGGGAAATATACACTTTCCGCAAGAGCAGAGTCCAATAAAACGGTCACACGATGCGACTGCGTTGAAAGTACAGACACCTCAGCGCTCCGATCTGCAGAAATCAACCGCAAAAAACATCCCCCGCACCTCTCGGTGCAGGGGATGCATTATATCAATTTTTACGCAGCTTTCTTTTCTTTTCTGCGCTCTGCCGCGCGTCTGATAGCCTTGCCTATCTCGAACACCGGGATAGTGGAGACCGAGAGACCTGCGGAAATGAGCAGCTCATTGAGCTGGAATGTGCCGGGCGCGATGTCAAATTATTATATTATCTGGAGACTTTTCTTTTCGCTGCGGCACGCTGAACGGCCTTGATTATCTCGACTATCGGGATTATCGAAAACGCGAGGGCGAGCGATGTCGCATATTCGGCGAAGCCTATCGGAGTGAAGCCGAAGGCGTTTGCGAGGAACGGTATCTCAATAACCGCCGTAGTCAGCACGAGAGACGCTACCATCGCGCCGAACAGCGGCATGTTGTGACTGCCGCGAAGGCTCATTTTTATTACCGAGCCGCGCTGCGAGCGCATGTTGAACGAGTGGAATATCTCGCACATCGACATGGTGAGGAATGCCATCGTCATGCCCTGCTCGCACTGTGCGATGTTCATAAACGCCCAGTGTCCCGTCTCGAAGCGTTCGCCTATGAAGAACGCCGCGAGGGTCAGTGCGGTGACCAGCAGGCCCTGATAGAGCACATCAAAGCCGAGCCCGCCTGCAAATATTCCGTCCGACGGGTCGCGCGGGCGGCGGCGCATGATATCGCTCTCCGCCTTTTCGAGTCCGAGCGCGAGCGCCGGGAAGCAGTCGGTGACGAGGTTTATGAACAGCAGATGCGGCGCTTCGAGAATGGTGAAGCCGAGAAGCGTTGCGGTGAATATCGCGAGCACTTCCGCGAGGTTCGAGCCGAGCAGGAATTGAATAGCCTTTCGGATATTGTCATATATCCGGCGGCCCTCTTCAACGGCGTTGACGATAGTTGCAAAGTTGTCGTCCGTGAGCACCATGTCTGCAACATTCTTTGTAACGTCCGTGCCGGTGATGCCCATGCCGATTCCGATGTCCGCGCTCTTTATCGACGGCGCGTCGTTGACTCCGTCGCCCGTCATGGCGGTTATCTTGCCCTTTGAGCGCCAGGCGTTGACTATTCTCGTCTTGTGCTCGGGCTGCACGCGTGCGTATACATATATATTTTCGACTCTGTCCGCGAACTCTTCGTCGCTCATCGCGGAGAGCTCCGCGCCGGTTATTGCCTGTGACGGATCGGTGAGTATGCCGAGCTCCGAGGCTATCGCAACGGCGGTGTCTCTGTGGTCGCCGGTTATCATAACGGGGGTTATACCCGCGCCGCGGCACTCCTCTATAGCCGCCTTGACCTCCGGACGGACGGGGTCAATCATGCCTGTGAGTCCGATAAAGACAAGATCATGCTCCAGCGCCTCGGGCGAAAAATCATCGGGCGCGGAGTCATATTTTCTCATCGCCGCCGCGAGCACGCGCAGCGCCTTGTCAGCCATTCGTTTGTTTTCCGCGGCTATATTCGCTCTTATCTCATCCGTCATGGGTACGGTTTTTCCGTCAATAAAAGCGTGGGTGCAGAGATCGACGACAACATCGGGAGCACCCTTTGTGTATTGAATAATGCCGTCCGGTGTCTTGTGGACGGTGGACATCATCTTTCTGCCGGAGTCGAACGGAGCTTCGCCGATTCTCGGGCTGTCTGCTTTCAAATCGCCCTTGTGCATTCCGAGGCTTATCGCGTAGCTGACGAGAGCCGCCTCCGTGGGCTCGCCGATCACGAGTCCGTCGGAATCCTCCTGCGCGTCGGAGCAGAGGGACATGGATCTTGCGAGCAGCTTTTCGTCGCCGTAATGATCGACGACGGTCATCTTATTCTGCGTGAGAGTGCCTGTCTTGTCAGAGCAGATTATCTGCGCGCAGCCGAGCGTCTCGACTGCGGTGAGCTTGCGGATAACCGCATTTTTCTTCGACATGTTCGTAACGCCTATCGAGAGCACGATAGTGACCACCGCCGCAAGTCCCTCGGGAACGGCAGCAACGGCGAGACTCACTGCGACCATGAACACATCAATTACGCTCTTGAATATCAGCGCGGGATCGCCGCCCGCGAGAGTGGAGCGCTCCATGAACAGCGAGAACGCGAAGATGAAAACGCAGATTCCAAGCACGAGGAAAGTGAGAGTCTTAGAGAGTCCCGCAAGCTTTTTCTGGAGCGGGGTCTGTCCGTCCTCCGCCTTTGTTATGGCGTCGGCTATCTTGCCCATCTCGGTGTTCATGCCCGTGTCGGTGACAACGGCCTTGCCGCGTCCGTAGACAACGGCGCTGCCCATATATGCCATGTTCTTTCTGTCGCCCAGCGGAATATCGCCGCCGTCGCCCGCGCCGAGAACGGAGATAATCTTGCTCACGGGCATGCTCTCGCCGGTCAGCGCGGCTTCTTCGATTTTGAGGCTCGCGCTTTCAAATATGCGGCAGTCCGCGGGAACAGCGTCGCCCGCCTCGAGTACCACGATATCGCCGACGGTCAGATCTTCGCTCTTGACAGTCATTATCCTGCCCTCGCGAATGACCTTGGAGGTCGCCGCGCTCATCTCCTGAAGCGCCTCGATAGCCTTTTCCGCCTTACTCTCCTGCAAGACGCCGAGCACGGCGTTTATGAGCACAACGGCGAGGATTATCACGGTGTCCGTAGGGAAGGACGGCGAGCCGGAGACTCTGCCCTCGTATACCGTGGTAACGGCGGATATTACGGCGGCGACGATAAGAATAATTATCATCGGGTCGGCAAGCTGTTCGAGAAACCGCCTGATGAGCGATTTCGGCTTCGCCTGCGCCAATTTGTTTTTGCCGTATTTTTCAAGACGGCGTTCAGCTTCGGATTGCGTAAGTCCGTTTTCCGAGCTCTCCGTCCGCTTAAACACCTCGCGGACGTCTTCAAGATAGTACTTCAATTTTTATGCCTCCCTTTCGGTTAAACAAAAAAGACCTTCGACAGACCATGTCTGCCAAAGGTCTTGCCTCAAACACGCCTGAACGCATATGTCTGCTGCCAGCCGGGCTCGGTCGGTTATCGCGACCTGCACGACGGTTGGTGACAGCAAGATGGACTTTTGCCCATAGCTACTCCCCAATGGATGTGCATTTATCATACTCCGCAAAAGAGGAAATGTCAATTAAAAATTTATAAATTTTTATCTATTATTCTTTTTATTCGACAAAATCGCTCTTGACAAAAGCGCAATGTGAATATATAATTAATGCGTATTCTGACAAATGTTTCTGTGGACTCGCATGTTTTTGTAAGCCATTGACCGTTTGATGGTTCACAAAAATGTGCGAGTCCATTGCACAACATATAATATAGAATGCAAATTTTTTCACGGAGGTACCACAATGAAGGGTACAGTCAAATGGTTCAACGCAGAAAAAGGTTTTGGCTTCATCGCTAACGATGAGGGCGGCGACGATGTTTTCGTACATTTCTCCGCTATCGTTGCAGACGGCTACAGAACTCTCACCGAGGGTCAGAAGGTCACCTTCGAGGTCGAGCCGGATCCCAAGGATTCCAGCAAGCTCAGAGCTGTCAACGTTGTCGGCGAATAATTTTCTCCAGAGTTGACGCGGGCGTCCGTTATGCGGACGCCCGTTTTTTATATTTTTCTCTTCAACATATCCTCCGCAATGCTTTTCGCGAGCTCATCCATGTGCGAGAAGTCCATGGCGGAGATATATATGCTCTCGAGGTCGTCGTGTATACTCTTGGCGCTTGCGAGAGAATTTACAGCCTCGCCGATAAACTCGCCGTAGGCTTTTTTGGTGAAGTTCAGCCGCGACATATGCCGGCGCAGCGCGGCGCGGTCGGTGAAGCGCGAGGAGTTTATCTTCACCGCGCCGTCAAACTCCGCGGGATGCAGCCTGTTTGAGGTCACGAAGCCGAGCGACAGGTCGGGGATGAGCAGATGCTCGGGCTCGCCGTCCGGTGAAAGGGGAGACGGGCTCGTGATTATGTCATGACCGCCGGAGAGAGCATATCCGCGAAGCAGGGACAGCAGGGCTGCGGAGCTCGCGATGTTGTCGTCCTCGATGATATATATGCGCTCGCAGAGCTGTCTTACGGTCTCACCGAAGAATGTTATCCCGTCCGGAGTGACGGCGGATATCATTCTGTGACTCTCTTCGCCGATGCGCCCGGTCGGCCTGCCGAACTCGCGCGACGCGATGCGCGAAGCCGCGCGTTTGATTTTTGCCGTGTCCGTGCAGCCGAGCGTCAGGCGCAGTATATCCTCGCGCAGCAGGGAGCTCGCTTCGAGAAAACGCCTGCATCTGCGGTGGCACGCGGCGTTTTCGTCGGTCAGCGCGATGACCTCATCCGCGTGCGAACGCAGAATATCTTTATTCCAGAACCTGCCAAGGTCAACTGTCTCCTGCGCGGCGCCCGGATATTTCGGCTCGAGCGCGTGCGGAGAAGTGCCGTCCGCTATCCAGCAGTTGAGCGCGGGCGCGTATACGCCGTCGAGCGAAGCGGGATCGGATGAGCAGTATATCAGCTCCGTCTCTATCCCCGCGTCTGTCAGGGCGGAGTTTATCCGCTTCATCAGACTCGATTTGCCCGTGCCCGGACCGCCCTTTATTATATATGTATACCCGCCCGAATGAGTCGGACAAAGCTCGCCGAAAAATGAGTGAAACCCCTCGGGCGAGCTGCACCCGAGAAAATATTTTATGCTACCCATAATACGCCTCCCGAAAAGTCATATTACAGAGTATTCACCGCCCGCTTGTCAGGTTACGGAAAAATATTAACTGTAGTAGTATACTATTTCGGTTCCTTTATAGAGGGCATCTTTGCGGGTCTCATATGTGTTTTCGTCAACGCTTTCGACCGCGTCTCCGCTGCCTGATTTCCAGTCCTTAATGACATTGTTCAAATACAGGTCTGCGCCGCCGCTGACATAATATACGGCGGGATAACCCGATTCGAGGGAGCCGGTGGTGTTATAGGCGTGTACGCTGTCTATATGTATAAGCTTGCCATCACAGTAACGGTATTTTCCCGCCGCATCGTATATTCCGCCGTCGTTCGAGTCGATGATGAAATAGTAGTTTTTATCAGTGCCTTGAAGAAGAGTTATGTGATCGGAATATCTTACCGGGCAGGTGGATTGAAATTCATATGCGCAAAAGACCGTAGTTCCCTTTATGTCGAGAATGTACGGAAAGCTGTACTGAAGCTCGCCCCGTTGATAGCTCAGGCAAATGAACAGCTCAAGCCTGCCGTCGCCGTCGAGGTCATAGTAATATTTTCCGCACTTGAAGTTGTTGTAGTCATACTCATATTCGCTCGCGGTTTCGACGCGGCGTGAAACGGAGGTCTGCCACGACTTGGTTTTCAGAAAGGCTTCGTACAGCGCGCGGTCGTCGACTGTGTTTTTGACGGTTGCCGCATTTGCCTTTTGCGTTGTATTGTTTACAGTAGTTTGTGCGTTGCTGACCGAATTGCTTTCGGAAATTTCGCCGACATATTCCGAACTTTGTGCGCTGTCAGGTTCGTCGTCGGGCAGATCGGAGCCGCCGGAGTTACAAGCTGCCATGGCGATCATCGCACACACGACGCACACCGCTGCAAATGTTTTTGCGATTTTTTCGTTCATTGTCATTCTCCTTTCATATGAGCTAAATTATAGCACGCTTTTCTAAAAAATAAATAAGAGCGGTATGAAAGGCATATTTTATGGAACGAACGGCAACATTTGCCGAAAATGAATCCGACGGCAAGCGGTTATATTGACAAACGAAGCTAAAAAAGGTAAAATATCACGAGTGATCAGACGCAGTTGGGCGAGGAGGAATGCCGCCGCCGGGGGCGGATAGAGGCATTGCTCCGAGGTGAAGAAACAAGGAGCGGAGCGAGCGCACCATCGTCCTCGGCAGCTCTATATCATTCGTTTCCGCCTTTGGCGAAAACTCATTCATTGCGCGCCTCGTCCTCTCCCCAAAAAGGCAAGCCTTTTTGGGACCCCTGTATTATGCGACTATGTTTCTGAGGGAAGCGCCGCGGACGGACAGCAGAAAGATAATAAGCAGGAAGCAAACTAAAATATAAATATAACCGGGTGTGGCGCAGTTGGGCGAGGAGGAATGCCGCCGCCGGGGGCGGATAGAGGCATTGCTCCGAGGTGAAGAAACAAGGAGCGGAGCGAGCGCACCATCGTCCTCGGCAGCTCTATATCATTCGTTTCCGCCTTTGGCGAAAACTCATTCATTGCGCGCCTCGTCCTCTCCCCAAAAAGGCAAGCCTTTTTGGGACCCCTGTATTATGCGACTATGTTTCTGAGGGAAGCGCCGCGGACGGACAGCAGAAAGATAATAAGCAGGAAGCAAACTAAAATATAAATATAACCGGGTGTGGCGCAGTTGGTAGCGCGGGTGGTTTGGGACCATCAGGCCGCAGGTTCGAACCCTGTCACTCGGACCATATTGAGTATTCATAAGGGATTTGACCTGTGAATACTCAATTTTTTTGCTTAAAATAGAGTTTAATATATATTTTTGTAGTTTTTATGTATCGTCGCATTCCTTTCGGAGTGCGACTTTTGTGGTTTTAGGGTAAATACCTAACAAGTGGAATTTGTATGCACAAATTCAATGCTTGCTAAGACTTATGCCATGCTTTTTTTCTGCTTTTTCGGTTGGTTTGCTAAAGCATTTTTTCGCTTCCTTTGGTTAAAATTTTTGCATAAAAAAATCCTCGTACTGGAACTTAAAGTACAAGGATATGTATTTAGGTTGATTTGTTTGGTAGGGGTGTGGTATAATTATTTCGACAAATAAGAATTTGATGGAGTATGAATAGATGGATATAAAAGAGAAACAATCATTGGTGATTCAAAAAGTTAATAGAGATACTGAACTTGCAAAACGCTTGTTGGACTTCATTAAAAATTTCTCATGGTTTGAAGTTAAAGAACATACTATGCGTACAATTGAAAATTGGGAATTTGAGGCGTGGGAAACTCCTTTTGTCGCAATGGTTGACGACTGTATTGTTGGAATGGTAACTATCATGAAATCTGACTATTATCCGTTACCGGAAATATTTCCGTGGATATCAACTTTGTTCGTAAGCGAAGAATATCGTGGTAATAGAATCAGCGAAAAACTTATTAATTTCGCAAATCAGTATGTAAAAGAGATTGGTTTTGACAAAACATATATTCCAACAGAATATATCGGCTTATATGAAAAATTCGGATATTCTTATGTTAGGGATATCGTTAATTACGGAAACGGTATAGACCGCCTGTATGCTAAAGAATTAAACTGATTTTATTCGACAAATGCCAATTTGTCGAAAAGCATTTTAGACTGCTCTCATTTTTTGAGGGCAGTTTTCATATATCAAAACTGCCCCTAAAAGTAATGAGAATAAGCACTATAAAAATGTTCCACGGAAGTCTCTTTTTGCCGTTTCACCCGAAATAGTTCCTGCCCCGGAATCTCACCGCAACGTTGCCTCGCTCATATCATCGCAAAGTCATATCACTTTCGGACGGTCATTCAGTTGTCAAGGTACACGAGAGAAAATATCCCTCAAGGGCTGACTTTTCTCTACGGCAGCGACGGCGTCCCGATAAGCTATTGCAGGGCGAAGAGGCTGATTTATATCACCACTTCGGGCGGATATATCGGCGGCACGGACTTCGGCTTTGAATATATCAAGACGGTCACGAAGTCGTTCTTCGGTATTGAGAACTTCAGCTTTTTCAGTGCCGAGGGGCTCGATATCCTCGGCAATGATCCGGCTGCGATACTGAAAGCGGCGCAGGAGAAGATAGAGCGCGAGCTCTGATACAACTCAAAATTCCAAGCCCCCGGTGTTTTTCTTCGCAGGGGGTTGCTCTTTTATGAATAGCTGTTTTATTTTTGAACAAAAATCAGTATATGAAAAATATTTTTCATAGAGACTGCATAATTCTCAAAAGTGATTAAAAATAATTTATTTTGCAGTAGAATTATTTTGAAATACATTTGGCATATATTTATGTCAGACCGATACTTATTACGAAGCGAAAAGGGGATCGCAATGAAGAAGGTAACGGCAGTTTTATTGGTCCTGTTGACGGCGCTCGCGGTTTTTGCCGCCTGCTCCAAAAATTCAGTCCACACAGTGACATTTGACAGCTCGGGCGGAACGCAGATAAAGACCCAGCATATCCGCGACGGTGAGAGCGCCAAAAAGCCGTGGGATCCGCACAAAGAGGGCTTCACTTTCATCGAGTGGCAGTATAACGGCGCGGCGTTCGATTTCAACACCGCGATAACGGGGGACATAACTCTTGTCGCGTCCTACAGCATCGACGAGGGCACGGATATAGTCCTGCTCGTACTCTGCTACGGCGACGGCAGGGAGAACGAAATAATCGAGATAAAGCGCGGCGAAGCGGCGTTTGCGCCGCCGACTCCAGAGCGCGAGGGATATAAATTCGAGGGCTGGTTCAACGGCGACACCGAGTTCGATTTTTCAACGCCCATAAACGACGATTTGAACCTCACCGCGAAATGGAAAGCGACGGGAAAAACCGAGAGCAGGTCCGAAAATCAGCCCGCGGCGGCGGAGGAATCCGCGCAGAAATATTCCGATACCGCGGCGAAATATTCCGGCAGATGGTATCTCGACGGCTATTCCGATATATTTGTCGATGTGTCGAACTCGGCGAGCGGGATGAATCTGCGCTCGTATAACTTCTCGCTGCCCTCGTCTTCGGGGAGCGTCGCGGCGTATACTCTTTATCCCTCAAAGTCGCTTTCGTCCTCGGGCGGCAGCTGGGGCAACTCAATTTCTGTGCCGTTCGCCTCATGGGAAAGCTCGCTGAGCGCAAATAAAATAATTCTTGGCAGCAGCTGCTTCTATATCAATAATAAGAAATTCGTGAAATCTCCCGGTACGAAGGACAGATACACCGGCACCTGCTACAGAGAGGCTCGCGGAGTGTGGTATCTGTTCAACAATCCCGACTCTACAATTGAAATATACACCGCGCAGAAGGGCGGCGACGAGACGGGCGATCGCTTCAGCATAAAGGCGACGAATTTCGACATCGCAACTCTCAGCACCTATACGAAGTCCTCGACCGGCGGCGGATATGCGGACAGAAAGAGCGACTGGGACAGCTACGGAATATCCGTCAGCAACGGCGTTCTGACGATAAAGAACAAGAACGGCACAAGGACATTTTACAGCAAGAAAAAATACCAGAGCGTGACGGGCGTCAGACTCAGCGCAACGGAAGCCAAACTCAGAGTCGGTCAGACTAAAGTGCTCACCGCCACTGTTATCCCCGCCGACGCATATGACAAGGACTACACCTGGTCGAGCGACGATCCGTCGATAGCGGAGGTCGCGGGCGGCATAGTCGCGGCGAAAAAAGAGGGCACGACAAATATCAGAGTTACCACAAAGGACGGCAACCGCGTGGCGGTCTGCAAGGTGACGGTATATATCGACCATGTCACGGGCGTTACCCTGAGTTCGTCCGCGCTCGATTTAACAGTCGGCGATTCGAGGCAGCTCCGGGCGACCGTCGCTCCGCGAAACGCGGCGAATCAGAAGGTCACATGGTCGAGCAGCAATACTAATGTAGCATCTGTCTCGAGCTCCGGGCGCGTCACAGCAAAGGCGAAGGGCACCGCCGTGATAACCGTAAAGACCGAGGACGGAAACAAGACCGCTTCATGCACCGTGACGGTCAAGAATCCGACCCTCGCGGCCGTTGCGGCGGCGCAGGTGTCGAACAACGGCACCGCCGCGCCGCAGATACACGCGTCGGCGCTCGTCTCCGGCGGAACGGGGAAATATACTTCTTATAAAATAAAGATATTTTTAAACGGCGCACTCGTGGCGGAAAAATCGGAAAAAAGCATGTCATATACCCCGAAGGTCAGCGGAATGTACACCGTGGAGGTCACTGTTATGGACTCCGATGGGGAAACGGCGAGCGGAAAGATGCTCATAAATGTATCTGTAGTCGAACCGACAGAGAAGCCCACGGAGAAGCCCACGGAGAAGCCGACCGAGAGGCAGACGGAAAAGCCTACGGAGAAACCGACAGAAAAGCCAACGGAAAAACCGACGGAAAAACCGTCCGACGAGCCGATAAATCCGATCCCGTCGGAGCCGGCAGTCCCCGTGACCGAGCCGGCAACGGAAGCACCGGTTACCCCCGAGCCCGCACTGGACTGAATATAAAACGCAAATAAAAAAGACTGTCGCAGATATTATTCTGCGGCAGTCTTTTGCTCATTTTATGCCTGGTAAGTCTCCATAAAGCTGTTGACATCGCTCTCGCATGAGCGCATGGCGAGTATCGTCTGTCCGAAGAGCTTTTCAAGCTCCCAGCCGAGCCTCTCCGCACCCGTGCGGATAACATCGCGCGAGCAGCCCGCGGCGAATTTTTTGTCTTTGAACTTCTTCTTGAGGCTCGAAACCTCCATGTCCATCACGCTCTTGGACGGGCGCATCAGCGCCGCCGACCAGATGAGCCCTGTCAGCTCGTCCGCCGCGAAGAGCACTTTTTCCATCTCGTGAACTGGCTCGACATCGACGCAGATGCCGTAGCCGTGGGAGCAAATTGAATATATCATGTCGTCGCCGACTCCGCCCGCCTTGAGCAGCTCTGGAGCTTTCTTGCAGTGCTCCTCCGGATAGAGCTCGAAGTCGATGTCGTGCAGCAGACCGACTATGCCCCAATATTCCTCCTCGTCCGCATAGCCGAGCTCCTTTGCGTACCAGCGCATAACGCCCTCGACGGTCAGCGCGTGGCGGATATGAAACGGGTCTTTGTTGTATTTTTTCAGAAGCTCAAACGCTTCGTCCCTCGTGATCTTGCTCTCTCTCATTTTTGTCGTCTCCTTGCATTTTGCGCATTATTGCGCGAGTTTTCACAATTATACCACTTGCTTGGTAGTCTTTCAACTATATGCGCGGCTTTATGTCGAGATTCACGAGCGCGCTCTGATTTATCGAAAACAGCAAGTCAACGAGCACGCCCTCGTCAACGCAGTAGTCCGAGCGTATCCATTGGATAATAACGCCCGTGCTGCCGTTGAGAATATATGAGTAAATATATTGCTCCTGCTCCTTCGGAAAAACGATGTTCAGGTTCTCAATAAACTGAATTATCGACTGCTGCATGAATTTTGAACGGAACGCGGGGTCAACCGAGTCGACAAGCAGCGTGCGGAACGGCTTGTCGTTTTCTTTGATATACATTAGAAATGAAAGCAGATATCTGTGCGCGCCGAGGTCGTTTTCCGCGCCTATTTTCTTTAAGTGATCCTGAGTCGCGTCGAGCAGCTCGTTTTCGACCTCTTCGAGCAGCTCTTTCGGCTCGGAGTAGTGCGCATAAAAGGTCGAGCGGTTGAGGTCGGCGCGCTCGCACAGCTCTCTTACGGATATTTTTGTTACCGAGCCTTTCTCGCCCAGGAGATCCATCAGCGCATTTTTGAGCAATATTTTTGAAAGTCTCGTGCGCTGGTTATTTTTGATGTTCATATTATCCCGCCACTTTCAGATGATTTTGTCGGTTTCATAACAGCTATTAACAAAACTGATGATTGTTAATCCGACACGGTGTAGATATAATAAGAGTGTAATATAAACAGTCCGATCTGTCAAGCGGGTCGGAAAGCTAAGGAGAGACAAAAATGAAGAACAAACTGCTCGAAAAGCGGGCGCTTGATTCGCGCCTGACCTCGCCCGATGTTACGGCGAAGGAGAAGTGGCTGGGCTATCTGCTCGGTCCGTCCGGCGCGCTGCTTTTAAACGCCGTGCTCGCGACCTACCTCAATGTCTATTATACCGATGTCCTAAACCTCACCACCGTGTGGGGCGGCGCGTTCCTCGCGGTGTTCCCGATAGTGTCGAAGATAATCGACGCTGTGACGAATATAGTCATGGGCTATATCATCGACCGCACGCGCACAAAGCAGGGCAAGGCGCGCCCTTGGCTGCTGCTCTCCGCGCCGCTTGTCGCCGTGGCGGGCATATTGCTCTTCACAGTCCCCTCGGGTAACCGGACGGTGCAGGTGATATGGGTCATGCTCTCGTATAATCTGTTTTATTCGTTCGCTTATACAATTTATAACATGAGCCACAATCTTATGGTTCCGCTCTCGACGAGAAACACGGAACAGCGCGGTTCGCTCTCGGTTTTCAATCAGATATCGACCATAATGATGAGCGGAATAATCGTCGCGCTCATCTTCCCCATGCTCATCATGCCGCAGCTCGGCGTTGACAAATCAAAGTGGATAGTTACGATGAGTATTCTTTCGTGCATCGCGCTGCCGCTGACGCTCATGGAGTATTATTTCACCAAGGAGCGCATCACACTCGAAGGCGGCGAGCAGAAGAAAGATAGCGTCGCAATGGCAACTCAGCTCAAGGCAGTTTTCAGCGACAAATATATGATAATAATTTTCATATATTTTCTTATTTTCACCGTCGGCTCGACTATCAAAAATATCTCGCTCGTCTATTTCTCGAACTATGTCCTCGGTACATATAACGACGGCAAGACCCAGACCATGCTCTCCGTTATCGGCGGCATCCCGATGGGCATCGGCATTTTCGCCGTCTGGCCGCTCGCGAAAAAATTCGGCAAGCGCAACTTAACGGCAATCGGCTTTATTTTCTATGCAGTCGGCTCGGCTATATGCTGGCTCGCGCCGACGAACATGGTTATAGTGCTTATCGGCCAGTTTATAAAGAACATAGGCGGTCTGCCGTGCTCATATGTGTTCATGGCTCTGTTCGCGGATGTGCTCGACCATGTCGAGTGGAAAAACGGCTTCAGGTGCGACGGCATCGCGATGTCCATATATAACACAATCGCCGTCGCGAGCGTCGGAATCTGCACGGGTATATTCAATCTCATTCTCTCGAAGTCCGGCTATGCCGCACCCTATACAAATGCGGCGGGTCAGCTCATCGCCGTGCAGTCGGAGAGCGTCAAGAGCGCGATAACATTTACTTTCGTAGGACTTGAGACTATAACCGGCATAGTCCTTGCGATACTTCTGTTGTTTTTGAATGTCGAAAAGAATATCGCCAAGGAGCAGGAGGAGATAAAGCAGAGAAACGGGGAGACGACAGAATGAAAGCCGTAAAGCTTAAAACAGAGTATCTCAAAAACCCGTTGGGGATAGATATAAAGAACCCGCGCTTCATGTGGAACTGCGAGGGCGGGAAGGCGCAGAGTGCATATAGAATAATCGCCTCCGACACGCGCGGCAATATTCTATGGGACAGCGGCAAGGTCGAATCCCCGCAGATGGCGTTTATCCCATATCCGCTTGATACTCCGTCGCGCCTGAGAGTGAACTGGAAAGTGAAGCTCTGGGACGAAAACGGACTTGAGGGCGATTGGAGCGAGCCGGCATTCTTCGAGATCGGGCTCAGAAACGCCTCAGATTGGAGCGCGAAGTGGATAACAGGAAACTATAATATAAACAGAAAACAGCGTTATCCGGTCGACTGCTTCAAAAAAGAGTTCGAGTGCAAAAATCCGATTCTCTCGGCGCGGCTCTATATGACCGCCTGCGGACTTTATTCAGCCGGGATTAACGGCGTTGATTTTTCGATGCCGCTCGCGCCCGGCATCACGGAATACAGAAAGCGCATACAGTATCAGACATATGACGTGACTTCTCTCCTGCACGAGGGCGAAAATACAATCTGCGCCGAGCTTGCCGACGGCTGGTACAGGGGCAGCGTAGGCGCATGGGGACTCAAAAATCAGTACGGCACCGAGACTAAACTGCTCGCTCAGCTTGAGATAAAATATACCGACGGCACGGCGCAGACCGTCATATCCGACGGCTCGTGGCTCTGGAGCAGCGACGGCGCCATACGCTTTGCGGACAACAAGGATGGCGAGCGGGTCAACGCAAATATGACGCCGTCATACAGCGGTAACGCGAAAGAGACGAAGTGCAAAGTCGTGCCGAGCGCGTCGAATAATTTCCCGATAGCCGAAAAGGAACGCTTCAAGCCCACTCTGTCCGTCACTCCGAGCGGGAAAAAGCTGCTCGACTTCGGGCAGAATATGGCGGGCTATGTTGAGTTTGAGATAAACGCCCGCGAGGGGCAGAAAATCACTCTCGAATTCGGCGAGCTGCTGCACGACGGCGAGCTTACGCTCGAGAATATCCAGTGCAGGAATAAACACAAGACAACGCCTTTGCAGAGAGTTGAATACATCTGCAAAGAGGGAGTTAACCGCTACAAGACCAAGTTTGCGATATTCGGATTTCAGTATATAAGCGTCGAGACGGATGTGACCGTCCGCCCGGAGAACTTTACCGCCATAGCCGTCTATTCCGATATGGATGAGACGGGGTATTTCAACAGCTCCAACGAATTGCTCAATAAATTCGTCGAAGCGACAAAGTGGTCGGCAAAGGGCAACTCGACCGATCTGCCGACAGACTGCCCGACCCGCGAACGCCACGGCTGGACGGGCGACGCGCAGATATTCTGCAAAACCGCGAGCTATCTTTTTGACTATGCGCCATTTGCCGAAAAATACGTGCGCGATATGTGCGACGAGCAGCTCAAAAACGGCGACTTCCGTCAGATAGCCCCACGCGGCGGCGTGGACTTCTATATGACTTTTATGGACGGCTCGGCGGGCTGGTCCGACGCAGGCGTGTTTATTCCGTACAGGCTCTATAAGCAGTACGGCGACAGAAAAATTCTCGAACGCTTCTATCCAAACATGCGCGCCTTTGCCGAATATAAAATAAAGACCCTCGGCAAGTGGTATCCGACCGCCCTGCCGACGGGAGTGGGGCTCAAAAATTTCCGTAATATTTCAAACTACCGCCAGTCCTACGGCGAATGGGCGGAGCCCGCCGATGTCAAGGCTCTTAAATTTACGGATTTTGTCAACCCTAACCCGGAGGAGACGACTGCGTACATAGTGTTCATGCTCGAAGCGATGGTGGATATCGCCCGCATTTTGGGCAAAGACGACGACAGAAGGCTCTACGAAAAGAATGCGGCGAGGGCAAGAAAGGGCTACAGTGCGCTCGTCACAACGAAGAAGTTTTCAATAGACACCGACCGCCAGGCGAAGCTCGTTCGCCCGCTTTATATCGGTCTGCTCGACGAAAAGCAGACGGAATATGCGAAAAAGCGGCTTATAAAAGCCCTCGACAACTACTCGTGGAGGCTCGGCACGGGATTCCTCTCAACTCCGCTGATACTGAGCGTTCTGGCGGATATAGATATTGAATATGCCTACCGCCTGCTCGAAAACGAGCAGATGCCCGGCTGGCTGTTTATGCCCAAAAACGGCGCGAACACCGTCTGGGAGTCGTGGGAGGGCACCGCCGCGCAGGGCGGCATAGCCTCGCTCAATCACTATTCCAAGGGCGCCGTGTGCGAGTGGCTGTTCGGCACGATGTGCGGAATAAATGTTGCCGGAGAAAACCGATTCACTATATCCCCGCGCCCGGGCGGGCATTTCGAGTTCGCCGAGGCGAGCTATGACAGCGTATACGGAAAAATCTCCGTGCGCTGGGATAAGACGGACGGGGGATATAAATATAAAATATCCGTCCCGTCGAACTGCCAAGCGGATATAATTCTGCCTGACGGAAGAAAACAGACCGTCGGAGCGGGTGAATATGAATTCTGAGGAGGAAAATCCATGAAAAGATCGATAGCCGCCGTTATGGCGATCCTTGTTCTGCTTGTGTCAATGCTCTGCGCGTGCAAGAAGGACGACGGCAAAACAGGTGCGGACACCACGGGCGACGCTCAGACGAGCGCTGCGGGCGATGTTGTCGATGACACGACCGCCCTTCCCGAGGACAGCACCGCGCAGGAGGGCGAGACAAACGAAACTCAATCGGCTGACCCCGCAAAGCCCGGCGAGACGAATGCGCAGGTCACTGCCGCACCCTCGAAGAGCACAAAAGACTGGAATAAGGCTGAGATAATCGTCTATTTCAACGCCGGCGCGAACAGAGTAAAATATCAGGCAAAGTCCGTCACCCGCAACTACACCGAGACGAAGAACGACGCTGACAAAACAGAGCTCCCGAAAGCCATAGACGCAGTCGGCAAGAGCGCGATGAAAACTTTCATGAAGCGCGACGATAAGGCTCTCGTCATGACGAGCAAAGAGGATATCAAAACCGTGTTCCCCGTCGGCGGCAAGGATTGGGTCAGCAAGCTCACAGCATCCGATGTCAAGAGCGCAAAGATAGAGGACAAGGGCAGCGAATATCAGATAACCCTGACTTTCGGCACCGAGGTCAATCCCTCGGGCGATAAGGGGTATGCCGCGGCGTTCGGTGTGCTGACCGCCGACATGGTGAACTTCGATTATCCCGGTCTCTCGCTCAGCGACCAGAAATTCACCTATTACAACGGCACTATCTCGGCAAAGTTTGATAAGTCCACCGGCAATATGGTCTATGCCCACTATGACTATCCCGTTATTATTGAACTGACGGCGCACCTGCTCGGCTCAAACACGAGAGTAAAAGTCGGCATGACAACAATAAACGACTTCACGATAAAATATTAAAAGTTACATCCGAAAAACAAAATGTCCCGCATGGAAACGTGCGGGGCGTTTTGCGTATATTTTTATTTGAGCGAGTTGCCGGCGCTGAACGCCTTTGCGACTGCCTCGCCGAGGACAACATAGGTGTTGTTGAACGGGTCGAAGGTTATCGGCTGCGCCTTTGAAACATCGACGTTTCCGTTCTCGTCGAGCACGCGCTCGTCAACGCAGACGTTGACTATCTCGCCGACCATGCGCCCGGTGCCTGCGTCGTAGCTCTTGAGCCTGCACTCTGCGGCGATGGGCAGCTCTTCAATCAGCGGCGCGTCAACAAATTTCGATTTGACGGCGTGGAAACCCGCCTTTTCGAATTTATCGGGCGTATTCCCTGCGGAGACAAGACCGACATAATCGCAAGCTGCCGCGTGTTCGAGGTCGGCCATGCTCACGGTGAATGCCTTTCTCTCGAGAACATTCTTCGTGGACTTGTGGCCCGCGCTTATGCACATGGATATCTCATTGCCGCCGCTGATGCCGCCCCATGCGGCGTTCATAGCGTAGGGGTTGCCATCCTTGTCGTAGGAACCGAGGATAAGCACCGGCTGCGGATAGGTGAAGGGCTTTGCGCCGAAATCTTTTCTCATGATAATTCCTCCTTTGATTTGACTTTATTATAGAACCTGAAGTCGGCTTTAAGTCAAGGAAAAACGAAAAAAGTTTACAAATAAAAACAGCCCCGGACTCAACATCCGGGACTGAATAAAAATCTGTTAGTCTCTCTCTTTTTCGAACGAGATAACTTTTCCGCTCTTCGCGTTTATCTTGTACTCATACTCGAATCCGCCGCATTTGAATTCAACATCGTAGTGCGCGGTGAGCGAGTCGGTGTCAAGCTCGGTTTTGAGCTCCGTGACCTGAGACTCGGTGAGACCCGCATGGTCGAGTGCGGCTTTCTTCGCGGCGTCCGCGGAGACATACTTCGAGGGGTCGGCGGGCTTTGAATCGTCAAGCTCGCGGTCGAAGTCGATTATTCTGCCGTTCTTCGCGTTGACCTCGACTTCGTACTCGTATCCGCCCGAGACAAATTCTATATCATAGTGCGGGATGCGGTCGTCAATATCAAGCTCAGCTTTGGTGAAAGTGACCTTCGATGCGTCGAGGGAAGCTCTTTTGAGCGCGGCGGCCTTTGCCTCCTCAACGGAGATGAACTTTGATGTGTCAACTGCGGGCTTCTTATCCTCGCGCTCGCGGTCGAATTCGAGAATCTTTCCGCTCTTTGCGTCTATCTCGAACTCATATTCATATCCGCCCGAGACAAATTCTATATCATAGTGCGGGGTGCGGTCGTCCGCGTCAAGCTCAGCTTTCTTGAAAGTAACCTTTGATGCGTCAAGGGAAACTTTCTTGAGGGCTATTGCCTTCGCCTCGTCGATGCTGATATAGCCTGAGACATCGGGCTGGGGCTTTGGGGGCTTCGAGGGGTCGGCGGGCTCGACTTCTTTTTTAAGAATGCTGCCGTCCGCTACCGCTATCTCGTAGTCGTATTCGTTAGCCCTGGCGATGAACTCGATATCGTAGTGGGCGACAAGATCGTCGCTGTCGAGCTTCGCTTCGGTGAACTTCGCGTCGGCTCTTGCAACGCCCGCATCGGCGACTGCAATGTCTATCGCGGCGTCAAGGCTTATCTTTACTTCCTGCTGGATCTGTCCGGAGTTGCCCGAGCCCGTGTCGGGCTTATCCTGCGGCGGAGCGATCGCAGAGAAGATAGCCATAATGACTGACATGAGCGCGACTCCGATGGATTTGAAAATACTTGCAAACATAGTATCTGTCCTTTCTTATCGGGATCGTGTCCCTTAGTACACCCATATAATAACCCGCGAAAATTAAAGAAAGATTAGAGCGCAAAAATTTTTTGGAAAGTTTGAAGCCTATGAAACAATGGATTGTGATGTTAATGAATTGGGATTTGTCCATCCACGCCGCCCAACAATATAAAATAACAAAACCGATTGCAGCAGAAAATCTACTGCAACCGGTTCATTTATTTATGCTGTTATACCGCCGTCAAAATGTCACGGTGAACTCGCTTCTCTCGCCGTAAACGGAGGAGGCGGAGACTTTTCCGCCGTGGAGCGCCGCTATCTGGCTGACGAGCGAGAGCCCCAAGCCGAATCCGCTTTCGCGGCTGCGGGATTCGTCCGCGCGGTAGAATCTGCCCCATATCTTCGGCAGATCTTCTTCTTTTATCCCGATTCCGTTGTCCTTCACCGAGAGCGTTATGCCGCTGTCCTTTTTGAGCCTGACTTCGATGTGCCCGCCGTCTCTGCCGTATTTGACGGCGTTTGAGAGCAGATTTTCGAGCATCAGCGAGATCAGCTGCGCCTGCGCGGGGATTATAATATTGTCTTCGATGTCCGCAGTGAGCGTGATGTTCTTCGCGGGGACAAAATCGACACATGTTTTTTTGACGAGCTCGCTTAAATCTGTGTCCTCGAGCTTGTAGCGCTTGTCGCCCTGCTCGGTGCGCGAGAGCGTCAGCAGAGCCGTGATGAGCTTCGTCATCTTGTCCGTCTGCTCGTCTATCGACGAGAGCGCTTCGAGCATATCTTCCTCGCTCGCGTTGTTGGACAGCGCGTATTCGCATTCCGCCTTTATTACGGCGAGCGGCGTGCGCAGCTCATGCGAGGCGTCGGAGGTGAACTGCTTTTCGTTTTCGAACGAGGTCTGGAGCCTTGCGAGCATGTCGTTGAAGGTCTCGGCAAGCGTGTATATTTCGCCCGCGCTCTTCTCCATCTCGATGCGCTTTGAGAGGTCGGTTCCGTCGGTTATCTCGTGCGCCGAGCGGCAGATATTCTCGACCGGCCTCATCGTTTTGCGCGATATCAAATACGCCCCGACGGCGGCGATGACAATAAACGCCGGGAGAATGTATATGACCGTCATGTTTATCGCGTCGAACGCGCTCTTTGCGGCGTCGGCATTGATGAATCCGCGTACCCAGACCGGGGGATAGGTCGAATCGCTGCATATGAATTCAACTTTGAAAACCGTCCTGTCTGCGTTTGCGGGCAGTTCAACGCTCAGCGAGCTGACTTTGTCGCGGGTCAGACCCGCGTGCTCGAGCGCGATATCAATCGCCTTTTCGCTGTTTATTCCGTCCTTGAACTCGGTGCTTTTATAGACGGGGTCGCTGAGCCCGGACATCGCGGTGTCCGCCTCATATTTGATTATCTTCCCAGAAAAGGCGTCGATTTCGTATTCGTATTTGTTGAAATCGAGACGGGTGTCGTAATAATAATATTTGTTCCCGTCTGTCTCGAATGTTCCGACCACGCCGTTCTTGCGATTCTCGCTGTTTATCAGCGCAGCGGGGGACTCGCCGTCGATATATCTGCCGCTCGAGTCAAAGACATTGCAGTAGACCTCGTCGACGAAGAAGGCAAAATCGTTCTCGATTTCGAGAATGCCGTTCTTGTATTCTATCTCGTCAACATTGCGCTCGACCGTGCTTATCAGCTCATTCTGCAGGCGCGAATCGGCGATCTGCGAGCCTGTTATCAGTATTCCGCCGATGCCGAGGGAGCTCACAACAGCGATAAGCAGCGTTATCCACACCGTTATCCGCAGCTTGAACGAAGAGCGGCGGCGCGCGGGTCTTGTTTTTTTATTTGATGACATAGCCTGCACCCCTCACGGTGTGAATGAGTTTGATATCCTCGCCCTCGTCTATCTTCTTGCGGAGATATCGGATATATACGTCGACAACATTCGTGCCACCCTCGTAGTCGTAGTTCCAGATGTGATCCTCAATTTTCTCGCGGCTGAGCACAACGCCCTTGTTCATCACAAGATATTGCAGCAGCTCATATTCCTTCGCCGAGAGCGATATCTCCCTGCCCGCGCGCTCGACGCGCCTCGCTGCCGTGTCGACTGTCAGGTCGCCGACAGAAATTATACCCGTCTTTTCTCCGTATTTTTTGCGCGTCATGACGCGCAGTCTCGCCGAGAGCTCGTCGAACGAAAACGGCTTTATCAGATAGTCGTCGGCACCGATGTCGAGCCCCGTGACCCTGTCTTCGATGCTGTCACGCGCCGTCAGGAACAGCACCGGCGTGTCGATGCCGTGCGCCCTTATCTTTTTGACAAGCTCGAACCCGTTCATTATCGGCATCATGACATCGAACACCGCCGCGTCATAGTCGGTCGATTTTATCAGATCATATGCCTCGCCGCCGTCAAAACAGCTGTCCACGCTGTAGCCGGCAGCCTTGAGCTGCTTTGTGACTATCCTGTTGAGACTCTTCTCGTCCTCGGCAAGCAGAATACGCATTGGATCACCCTCCGGTATAATTATACGGATTTTATCATAGCGTGTAAAGATTAAACGAAGATTAGAAAATCGGGCGTGGGTATAAAAATAACACGAACACTGCAAAAGCAGTATTCGTGTCATTGGTGGAGACGAAGA
>OKVK01000540.1_pt1 | contig 24584 bp, 17 predicted proteins | sample 1604771 | NCBI WGS metagenome assembly OKVK01 (sample SAMN01760906, study PRJEB22395) | human gut metagenome | reverse complement strand
GTAGAGGGGGTCGCCCATGCCGACGGGCTCCACGCCCCCATCATCGGCGACCCCCTCTACGGTCTGCCCGGACGCCGTCTTTGTCTCCACGCCACAATCCTGGAGTTTGACCACCCCACTCTCCACCGCCGCATGCACTTCCACAGCGACGTGCCGGCCTTCCCGTAGTCCGCGCCCTCGCCCTTCGTACGAATGGGGCCTCTTGTCAGCATCGGCAATGTGTATCACTCCATTTTCAGGCCGAGACAAATATTTCCCCACCTTTTGTGTGCATTTTTCCACGGGAATTATGTACCTTTGCAGCACACTAACAACAATGAGCCGAAACCTTATAAAATAAATAAAAATGCTGGAAAAGGAAAGACGCGAAGCTATCATACGCCTCATGAACGAGCAGGTAGTGCCCGCCGTGGGTTGTACCGAGCCGATGGCCGTTGCCCTCTGTGTGGCACGCGCCACGGAACTGTTGGGTCAGAGACCCGAGAAGATCAACGTATTGCTCTCGGGCAATATGCTGAAAAACGCCATGGGAGTGGGCATTCCCGGCACGGGCATGATCGGACTGCCCATCGCCATAGCCCTCGGTGCCATCGTTGGCAAGTCGGAGTACAAACTGGAGGTCATCAAAGACCTCACCCCTGAGACGCTGGCCGAAGGCAAGGAGTACATCAAGGGCGACCACATCACAATTGGCCTGAAGAACCAGTGCTGCGACAAACTCTACATCGAGGTAGAGGTCACGGCTGGCGACCACCGTGCACAGGCCATCATCATGCACACCCACACCAACTTCACACATGAGGAGCGTGACGGCGAGGTGCTGCTCGACAAGACTGTGGCCGCAACCGGCGAGCAGGGCACGCAAGCCCCGCAACTGACGATGCAGATGGTATGGGAGTTTGCCACCGAGTCGCCGTTGGAGGAACTGGACTTCATCCGTGAGGCCCAGCGCCTGAACATCAACGCTGCCGAAGAGTCGCTCAAGGGCAACTACGGCCACTGCCTCGGCAAGACCATCGTGCGCCCGATGAGCCACGGCATCTTCGGCGACACCATCTACTCCCACATCATCGCCAAGACGGCCCTGGCCTGCGACGCGCGCATGGGTGGTGCGATGGTGCCCGTGATGAGCAATAGCGGCAGCGGCAACCAGGGCATCTGCGCCACCAATCCCGTGGTGGTCTTCGCACAGGAGAACAAGAACACGGACGAAGAGCTGGTACGCGCCCTCGCACTGAGCCACCTCACAGTCATCTACATCAAGCAGAGCCTCGGTCCGCTCTCGGCCCTCTGTGGATGCGTGGTAGCCAGTATTGGCGCCAGCAGCGGCATTGTCTATCTCATGGGAGGCAGCTACGAGCGCGCCTGCTATGCTGCCAAGAACATGATCGCCATCCTTACGGGTATGATTTGCGACGGCGCCAAGCCCAGCTGCTCTCTAAAGATCAGTTCCGGCGTCTCCGTCGCCGTCCTCTCGGCCACGATGGCTATGGAGGGACGCCACGTCACGGCGGCAGAAGGCATCATCGACGAGGATATCGACCAGTGTGTCCGCAACCTCACCCATATCGGCAAGGATGCGATGTCGGCCACCGACACGATGATCCTCGACATCATGACCCACAAGAAGCACTAAACCATCCTATCAATAAAATCCCCGCAAACGGATCATCCATTTGCGGGGATTTTTATTTTTTGTCGGTGTGCCAAGACTGTCGTCCTGGCACACCGCGTTTTTCTATGCGATGGGACGAGGCTTACTTCTTCAAGTCCTTCACGATGTCCATCGTGTCGCGAGCGATAACGATCTCCTCGTCGGTCGGGATCATCACCACCTTCACCTTAGAATCGTCGGCAGAGAGGATCTGCTCCTTGCCACGGACGTGGTTGCGCTCCTTGTCCATCTTCACGCCCAGGTACTCCATGTCCTGCAGGGAATCCCAGCGTACACCCTCCTGGTTCTCACCCACGCCAGCCGTCCAAACGATGATATCAACACCGTTCATGGCTGCTGCATAAGCACCAATGTACTTCTTGATACGGTAGTTGTACATCTCCAAGGCCAGATGAGCACGCTCGTTGCCTTCGAAGTCGGCCTGTTCCACCTCGCGCATGTCCGAGCTGATGCCCGTGATGCCGAGCACACCACACTTCGTGTTGAGCCAGTCGGCCATCTCCTGCGGCTTCATGTCGAGTTTCTCCATGAGGTAAGTCACGGCAGAAGGATCGATGTCACCCGAGCGGCCACCCATCATCACACCAGCCAGCGGGGTCAGACCCATTGAGGTGTCGATGACCTTGCCATACTTCACGGCAGCGACAGAGGCGCCATTGCCGATATGGCAGGTGATAATGCGCTGTTTCGTGATGTCCACACCCAGGAACTCGCAGACACGCTGACTGACGTAGCGGTGGCTCGTTCCATGGAAACCGTAGCGACGCACGTGGTACTTCTCGTACAGGTCATACGGGATGGCATAGAGATAAGCGTAGGGCGGCATCGTGCTGTGGAAAGCATTGTCGAAGACCGTCACCTGCGGCGTGTGCGGCATAAGTGCGTTGACAGCACGGATACCACGCAAGTGGCCCAGGTTGTGTACCGGGGCGAGGTCGACCAGGCTCTCAATGCCCTTCTCCACCTCCGGCGTGACGAGGCAACTCTTCTCAAAGAGGTCGCCGCCCTGCACCACGCGGTGGCCGACAGCGTCGATCTCGTTGAGGTCCTTGATGGCGCCGATCTCCGGATCGAGCAGACACTTGAAGACCAGGGCCACACCCTCCTTATGGGTCGGCAGGTCGGCCATGATCTGCTTCTTGCTTCCATCGGCCAGCTTCACCTTGATAAAAGCCTCGTCGAGGCCGATACGCTCTACGCCACCCTGGGCAAGGACGCGCTCGCCGTCCATGTCGTAGAACTTGTACTTGATAGAACTGCTACCGCAGTTGAGAACCAATATTTTCATGTTCGCTAATTGATTAGTTCGTTGCGTTCTTGTACTTTAAGCCTTCTTGGCGTCCTGCGCCTGGCAGGCGGTGATGGCCACCATATAGTAGATGTCATCTACCGAGCAGCCACGGCTGAGGTCGTTGACCGGACGTGCGATACCCTGGAGGATCGGGCCGATAGCCACGGCACCACCCAGACGCTGCACGAGCTTGTAGCCGATGTTGGCCACCTCGAGGTTGGGCACAACGAGCACGTTGGCCTTGCCAGCCACCGAGCTTCCCGGCGCCTTCTTCGTAGCCACGGCGGGCACGAGGGCTGCGTCGGCCTGCAGCTCACCATCGACATGGAGTTCAGGATACTTCTCGTGGGCGATGCTCACGGCGTCCTTCACCTTGTCGATCACATAGACGCTCTTGCCCGTCTCCTTGTTGATGGCATCCTTGGCACTGCCCTTCGTGGAGTAGCTCAGCATGGCGATATACGGCTCGGTCATGCCCGCCACGCTATGTGCCGTCTGCGCCGTCGTATAAGCGATCTGCGCGAGCTGGTCGGCGGTAGGATTCGGCGTGACGGCGACGTCGCCCATCACGATCACACCATCGTTGCCCATTGCCTTCTCGTGGGTGAGCAGGAGCATGGCTCCACTGACGCAAGAGATGCCCGGTGCACACTTGATGATCTGCAGGGCGGGACGCAAAGTCTCTCCCGTGGTTGACAACGCACCTGAGATCTGGCCGTCGGCCCCCTCGGTCTTGATGATCATGCAGCCCAGATAGAGGTTGTTCTCCGTCACCAGCTTGCGGGCCTGCTCGATGGTCATGCCCTTCTTCTTGCGCAGCTCAGCAAGCTTCTCGGCATACTCCTCACAGCGGGGATTGTTCTTCGGATCGACAATAGTAGCCTTGTCGATATTCTTCAGTCCCCACTCCTCGGCCTCCTTGCGGATGTTCTCCGGATTGCCGATCAAGATAATGTCGGCCAGTCCGTCCTGCAATGCACGGTCAGCAGCCTTCAACGTGCGTTCCTCCTCGGCCTCCGGCAGCACGATGCGCTGTTTGTCGGATTGGGCGCGAGCAACAATTTGCTTTAATAAATCCATGGTTTTTAAATTATGATTGAGATGTTTCGTTCTCCTTAACCAAGGGCAAAGGTATGGAAAATTTTTCACATTCAAGTAAAGACTGCGTTTTTTTTCACAAGATATTCACAAGAAAGGTTTTCCCCGCTTCTTTCTTCGTGCGCCCTATGGAAGGGCGTTTCGTAGCCGAAAGGACTTTTCCGCCCATCATTTCCGACAAATCATGCAGGAATGTCGGGGAAAAGTAGTACTTTTGCCACAGTTAAACCAAAACATAGATATCTATGAAGATTGCTGTTTTCTGCTCCGCCAACGACGAGATCGATCCGGAATACTTCCGTTTGACGACTCAGTTGGGTGAATGGATGGCCCGCGAAGGCCACACCCTTGTCTTCGGCGGATGTGATTCTGGACTGATGGAGTGTGTGGCCCGTGCCGTCAAAGACCAGGGCGGGCGAACGATCGGTGTTATCCCGTCCATCGTCGAGCAGGGCGGACGACGATCCCGTCACCTCGACGTCGAAATACCGTGCGACGACCTTTCCGACCGCAAGTCGCTGCTCATGGACCAGGCCGATGCCTTCATCGCCCTGCCCGGTGGCATCGGCACGCTCGACGAGTTCTTCACCGTGGCGGCCTCCAAGACCATCGGCTACCATGGGCGCCCCGTCATCCTCTTTAATATCAATGGTTGCTGGGACGCGCTGACCACCCTGCTGGACGACCTACAGCAGCGCGGACTCATGCGCGGAAGCTGGCGCTCCCACTTCATCGTGGCCGGCTCCCTCGACGACATACAAAAAGCATTATCCTAACTTCCTCAACAACTATGGACTCATATCTTCCCAAAAGCTACCCCTCCCTAATGGAAGGGAAAAAGATCCTCTATGTCCACGGCTTCCTCTCCGCAGGATCCACCCACACTGCCGATGTGCTGCGACAGTTCATGCCCCGTGCCACGGTCCTGGCACCCGACCTCCCCGTCCATCCTGCCGAGGCAATGGCCCTGCTCAAGGAGACTGTGGAGAGCGAACGTCCCGACCTGATCATTGGCACCTCCATGGGAGGCATGTACACGGAGATGCTCTACGGCTTCGACCGTATCTGCGTCAATCCCGCCTTCGAGATGGGGGCTACGATGAGCGAGCATCAGATGATGGGGAAGCAGACATTTCAGAATCCTCGTCAAGACGGCGTACAGGAGATCATTGTCACCAAGTCGCTGGTCAAGGAGTATCGTGAGATGACGGAGCACTGCTTCTCGCAAGTCACTGCCGAAGAGCAGCAGCGCGTCTTTGGCCTCTTCGGCGACGAAGACCCCATCGTCCACACCTACGACCTCTTCCTCCAGCACTACCCACAGGCCATCCACTTCCACGGCGAACACCGCCTGGTGGAGAAAGCCATCTACCACTATATCATCCCCATCGTCCGCTGGATCGACGACCGACAGACCGGGCGCAACCGCCCCACCGTGCTCATCCACTGGGACACGCTGGCCGACGCCTACGGCCAACCAAAATCGAGTCTCCACAAAGCCTACGAACAACTGCTGGAGCACTACAACGTCCACTTTGTCGTACCGGCTCCCACCTGCCACCCCGACCAACTGGCATCACAGCAGGCTTGGATTGAGCGCGTCTTCAGTGCACCCGCCTGGAACCGCGTCATCTTTGCCAACAACCTGCAGCTCCTCTATGGCGACTACCTCATCTCCTCGTCCGAAACGCCCGATTTCATCGGTACTTCCCTGCGCTTCGGCAGCGACGAACTAAAGACCTGGGAGGACATCATTGTCTTCTTCGACCGACTGGGAGGACAATAGGGATCCGTCAAGCAATGTTGAGACGATAGAAGACCACATGGAATATATTACGGCGCAAGACCTATACCAACGGATAGAGGAAGCCCTGGCAACGGAAGCGCAGGGCGTGGCGAACCACATCCTGCACGATACCCTCGTACTTTGTTGTCACGAGGGCCTTCGCCATACGCGACATGCCTTCGGCAACCTTAGTTCGCAGGTGGACTATCTCTGCCGCGATCGTCACATGGCGTCACAAGACGTGCTCGCCATCCAGCAAATGCGCCGTCATAGCAATAGCGACGAACCCCTCTCACCAGAGGACCTGGGCTACGACTGCCGTGCACTGGCGTTGTTTGTCTCCGCCGTATTCCAAACTTCTGTCCCAGCCTCGCTGGTCGGGCGCATTCCCGCTACGGGAAGAATGACCCAGGGCAGCCCCATCAGCAGTTACACCTACCTCCGCTGCGTGGTGCGCTCGTTCGACGACGAGACCATCCACGCTACCGTTGTCAACCAAGACTGCGACGAGGAGTTGGTAACAATCGACTACCGCCACACGCCCGACTACATCGACTTTTCCTATCTCACCCGCATTCTACAGGAGGGCATGACGCTCAACCTCCTCGACTGCCATCGAGAGGATGAGCGTCTGATCCCGGGCCTCATCATCGTCGAGCCCGACTATCTGCTGGACATCTCCGCCATCGCCTCCTGCTTCGAGGACTACGGCCACCACCCTTTGCTCTTCACGCTCCACCGGCTGAAAGAACGGCAGAACAGCAAACACATCTTGCTCGGTAACTTCGCAGGGAGTGCCCTCGACGACCTTATCAACCATGCCCAATACCATTTCGCCGACACGCTGCAACGCAATTTCCGCGAGAAGGCTATCGAGTACGCCTGCTGCCCCGACTTCGACCCCAGCGAGTTTAAAAAGCTTGCCGAGTCGCAAGTAAGCAACATGCAGGCAGTCGTTGCCGAACTCTTTGGCAGATATAATAAGGAGAAGGCTATCCTCGAACCGAGTTTCATCTGCGAGAAATTGGGCATCCAGGGACGCGTCGACCTCATGACGACCGACCTGCGACTGCTTGTGGAGCAGAAATCGGGACAAAACTACTTCCTCAAGCGCCACATGCGCAACCGCTATGGTTCGCTTCATGTCGAGAAACACTATGTACAGGTGTTGCTCTACTTCGGCGTCTTGAGCTACAATTTCGGCCTCAGCCCAAAACATGCCGATATCTATCTGCTTTACTCAAAATACCCGCTGCCCGACGGTCTGATGCAAGTGGAGCCGCTAAGAAAGCTCCTACGCGAAGCACTGAAGTATCGCAACCAAGTCGTCGCCTTGGAGTATTGGATGGCATTCCACGGACTGGAGCGCATCCTCCCCCACCTCCACATCTCTACGCTCAACACGGAGCACCTCGACGACTACTTCTTCCATGCATACCTACAACCTCAGATCGAGGCCGTTACTACGCCGCTACAAACGATGAAACCGCTCGAAAGAGCCTATTTCTGCCGTATGATGCGCTTTGTGATGCGGGAGCAGATCGTCGCCAAGGTTGGCGCGCAGGAGGGTGTGGGTTCGGCAGGTGCCGACCTATGGAACATGCCACTAAGCATGAAGCGTGAGACAGGCAATATCTTTACCCGTCTGCGCATCGTTGACAAAAAATCGGATGGCACGGGAGGCTACGACACCTTCACGCTCCTTATCCCCAAACAAGAGGACGACTTCCTGCCTAACTTCCGACGTGGAGACATGGTCTATCTCTACGCCTACGACCAAGACAAGGCTCCAGACGTGAGGCGTAGCATACTCCACAAGGGTACGCTCCAGGAGATCACACCCACCCAGCTCGTCGTCCATCTCAACGACGGACAACAGAACCCACATATCCTCCAAGTAGATGACGACAAGCGGTGGTACTGCCTTGAGCATGCGGGCAGCGACATCGGATCAACCTCGGCAATGGGCGGGCTCTACACCTTTGTCACGGCACCTGAGGCACGCCGCGACGTACTACTCGCAAAGCGACCTCCCATGGCAGACAAAACCCTGCGATTATCCCAAAGCTACAATAAAAACTACGATGAAATCGTGGAAAAAGCGAAGCAGGCGCAGGACTACTTCCTACTTGTAGGTCCTCCTGGTACGGGCAAGACCTCGATGGCGCTTCAGTATCTGGTGCGCGAACTGATCCTGCTGCCCACTCCCGAGAGGCCTACTGGTGGCAATGGGTTGTTGCTATCCTACACCCACCGCGCCGTGGACGAGATCTGCGGCATGCTTGTGGACAACGACATCGACTTCATCCGTTTGGGTAGCGCCTACAGCTGCGACCCACGGTACCAGTCCCACCTACTGAGCGAGCGACTGACGGCGCGGCCTACCCTGTCGGCTATCAAGGCGTTCATCGACCAGACCTCCCTCGTCGTGGCTACGACGAGCACCCTTGCGGCCCGCCCCTTCCTCTTCCAGGTGAAGCACTTCGATGTGGCGATTGTCGATGAGGCAAGCCAGATCCTCGAACCCAACCTCATGGGCATCCTCGGAGCTCACTGCAACGGACGCTGCTGCATCGACAAGTTTGTGTTGATTGGCGACCACAAGCAGTTGCCTGCTGTCGTGCAGCAGGATGCCGCCGAATCAGTCGTAGAGGAACCCATCCTCCAGGAAATCCAGCTTACCGACTGCCGCCACTCGCTCTTCGAACGGCTTATCAACACGGAACGAGCAGCCAAAAGAACCGATTTCATCGGCATCCTGCGTCGCCAAGGGCGCATGCATCCAGAGATAGCCGACTTCCCCAACCGTCGGTTCTACGAGCGCGAAAACCTTCTCTGCGTCCCGCTGCCCCACCAGTTGGAGGACACCATCTACCCATCCGTGCCCTCCTCCGCTCAGCAGACCTTGTCGCCCCTGAGCCGTCTGCTCATGAAAAACCGTCGTCTCTTCTTCCCGTCCAAAAACTGTAGGCAGGCGGGAGTGAGCGAGAAAGTAAATACGGAGGAGGCACGCATCGTGGCACAACTGCTCAAGACGATCCACACGCTCTCCGGCACGAGTTTTGACCCGTCCAAAACCATCGGTGTCATCGTGCCTTACCGCAATCAGATAGCGATGATACGGCAAGAAATCAATCGCCTGGACATTCCCAGCCTCATCCCCATCAGCATCGACACCGTGGAGCGATACCAGGGGTCTCAGCGCGACATTATCATCTACTCCTTCACCGTCCAAAACCGCTACCAGCTCGACTTCCTCACCAGCAACTGCTTTGTGGAGGATGGCAAAGTGATCGACCGCAAACTCAACGTCGCCCTAACGCGAGCCAGAAAACAACTGATCATCACGGGCAACGAGGCCATCCTGCATCAAAACGCCCTCTTCAAAGACCTCATCGACGACATGCCTCGCCATGAGATCTAAGCCTTCTCCTGTTTATTCTGTAGGCTTCACCACAGCTCGCCACTCCATAAACTGCTTGGTCACCTCCCCGTCGTGATGGTCGAGGAAGAGGCTATGGCCCGTGTCAAGGGTGTCGATAGCCTGCATGTCGTCAGCGTCGAGCTCGAAGTCAAACAGATTCAGATTCTCCTGCATCCGTTCCTTATGGACGGTCTTCGGGATGATGATCACGTCGTTCTGCAACAACCAACGCAGCGCCACTTGCGCCGCCGTCTTGCCGTGCTTCTCTCCGATCTGCGTAAGGGTCGGATTGGAGAACAGTCCGTTGGCACCCTCTGCCAAAGGAGCCCAGGCCATGAGACGCGTCCCCAACTCGTCCATAAATCTGCGCGTCTCGCGCTGCTGGTCGAAGACATGCGTCTCCATCTGATTAACCATCGGTGCAATCTCCATGTTGGAGGCAAGGTCAACCAAATGGTCTGGGAAGAAATTGCTCACGCCGATGGCACGGAGCTTGCCGGCCTTGTAGGCCTTCTCCAAGTCACGATAGGCCCCATAGCGGTCGCAGTAAGGCTGGTGAAGGAGCATGAGATCAATGTGGTCCGTCTGCAGTTTGCGCAGACTCTCGTCGATGCTCTTCATGGTCTGGCCCTCGCCATAATTGGAAGGCCACACCTTTGAGACCAGGAATAGATCATCACGGCTTACGCCGCTCTTTCTCCACCCACTGCCCACAGCCTCCTCATTGAGATAAGCCTGAGCCGTATCGATCATCCGATAGCCCACATTGATGGCATCCACCACCAGAGCCTCACACTCCTCAGGCTCCACCTGATAAACACCATATCCCACCTGCGGCATTTCCACGCCATTGCTTAACTTTATTGTTTCCATATTGTTCTGTTATTGATTACTGTCAATTGCATAAAAGAAGCGCCCATTGCCTTCACCTGCAAAGGTATGCATTTTTCCGCAAACGACACATTGAGAGCTATCTGTTTCAGATATTTTTTACTAAAGTATCACTGTCATGGAATGGAATATCTTTGGAAAGGGCAATCGTCGCAGTACAGCATTGAGAATCAACCATCAATTGGCAGAAAGTTTGTTTCCTCCCGAGGTTGCAAAAATTTCTCCCCGAGAAACACAGTTTTTTTACATGACGGTTACTTCGGTTACTCCGGTTACTTTCGGTCTTTTTGGGGATTCATCCGAAGAATGCATGATTAGGCTTTACACACGCCTCCGATAACCGAACGAACTACACCTTAGACCGAGGGTTGAGTCGATCACAGAAGAATATGCCACGATGATAAGTGCAAGCGCATTCACCGTTCTTTCATCGTCAACATTCGCTACATCGATTATAATAGTTCTTCTTGTTTTAAAATATCTTAATATCCCACTTTATGCTCAATGTTAATTTGGCTGTATGTGTCGAAAAGTGTAGCTTTGCATTGACGTCATGTGTCAGAAAGTGTAAACTCTCGATGTTGTCATGTGTCGAAAAGTGTGACAATCTGACTATTTTATGTGTCTAAACGTGTAAAGATATGAAGAGAAAGATATATGCCAAGCTTGTGGAATGGAAGTATCAAAAGCATCATAAGCCGTTGGCATTAAACGGAGTAAGGCAATGTGGCAAGACTTATATTCTCAAAGAATTCGGTCAAGCAGAGTTTGATAATCTTGCTTATGTAAGTTGCGACAGGAATGATAACCTGCAAGCCATCTATGAAGGCGACTTCGATACGGCGAGAATCATTCGAGGGTTAAGTGCTTTGACTGGCGTGGATATAGTCCCTGGTAAAACCCTTATATTCTTGGATGAGGTGCAAGCATTCCCACAGGCGTTGGAAGCTTTGAAGTATTTCTGCGAAGATGCTCCAGAGTATCACATTGTGGTGGCTGGTTCGCTGTTGGGGGTTGTCCTGCATGCAGGTGTGTCATTTCCAGTAGGCAAGGTTCAGACAATGCGTCTATTCCCTATGGATTTTGAAGAATTTCTTATGGCTATGGGAGAGGACCGGCTGCTCAAGCTGATGCACAGCAAGGATTATGCATTGATGAATGCGTTCCACGAAAAACTAAAAGACTATTTGCGTCAATACTATTACGTGGGCGGAATGCCTGAAGTTGTGAAGATGTATGTGGAAAACAAAATGCTCGGCCAAGTGCGCACTATTCAGAACGAAATTCTCTCCAATTATGCAAGCGACTTCTCCAAGCATGCTCCTGCACAGGAGGTGCCTCGCATAGATATGGTATGGCAGTCCATACTCGGTCAGCTTTCGAAAGAGAACAAGAAGTTTGTCTATGGGGTATTGAAGAAGGGTGGCAGAGCCAAGGAATTTGAGTTAGCCATACAGTGGTTAGTGGATGCCGGTTTGGTTTATAAAATAACCAAGGTGACAAAGCCTGAGTTGCCGTTGAAGTTTTATGAAGACTTGTCGGCATTCAAGTTGTATCTGTGCGATTGTGGACTGATGGGAGCTATGGCTGATACCGCAGCAAAGGATGTGTTGCTTGGAGATAACGTATTCACGGAGTATAAAGGAGCGTTCACTGAACAGTATGTTCTTCAGCAGTTGCTTGCATCGGGTATTACCCACATCTATTATTACAGTTCTGATACTTCTCGTATGGAAATGGATTTCCTTGTTCAGCATGACGGGGCATTATTGCCTATAGAAGTAAAAGGCGGTACAAGCATCAAAGCCACCTCATTGCATAACTATCTTAAGGCGCACCCTGACATATCTGCCATCCGTTATTCTATGTTGCCTTATCGTCAACAAGAGAATATCTCCAACATGCCGCTTTATGGAGCCTTTCTGCGTTCATAATGTTGTGTGAAACCATTGCTGTTGCTTCCTCGTCTCTTTTCGTGCAAGCATCTTAAAGTTGATGTTTTAGAAGACAATATTTGCATTTCTGATGCTCAATAATTAGGTTCTTCCGGAAAATGGAGTGACTCGACGTGGACACATAGAAGACAACTTGAACAACTTTTACAACAAGTAACAACTCTTTCGGTAAGCCATGAGCAGAACTGAGCTTGCTCAAGTTATGCCATGGCGAGAAAGAGTGCCATGTAATGGAACAGCTTCGCGGGGACATCGACTCTTCGAGGCCCATGCTGACCAAGGGATGCTGCAAGGGAAACAACTATGAACAAAACCTATCACTCGATTTTCCGGATGAACCAAAATTACTCCATGATCGGAAAAAATCCTCCAAAAGGAATGAGCTTCTCAGATTTTATTTGTACTTTCGCCGTGTCATTCGAAGATTTTGCTATACCTGTTTTGCAGCACTAAGGTAGGTAAGAATCTGACATGGCAAAAAGATTTGAGCAGCTTTTTGTTGCTCAGACACTTATAAAAAACACTAACTCACTGTGCTGCAGCTATTAGGAATAACATCAACCTATGCTATACACATTTTCATCAGCACACCTCGCTGCTATACGCGAGGCTCACAACAACCTTAGAACGCTAAGGCATTTAGTCCCCGTACTGGACAAAGATGGCGAACCGTATTATAGCGGCGGTGCGTCTTCCGTCGTGTTCAAGATGAAGGACGAGCAGACCGGGAAGTGCTATGCCCTCAAGTGTTTCACCGAGGAGCAGGAAGGACGCGCGGAGGCATACCGTCTGATAGAAGAGGAGTTGAAATTTGTCGATTCACCCCATATCACTTCTGTGAAATATTTGGAAAAGGAGCTCTTTGTCGATAGCGACAGTGAAGACAACGAGCATTCCGTGCTGCTGATGGATTGGATTGAGGGCAAAACTATGGAGGCATACATTAACGCTTACTTTATGGACGGTCACGCTATGGCGATGCTCTACTACCAGTTCTGCAAGATGGTGGATTGGCTTCGTTCGCAGTCATTTGCGCATGGCGACATCAGGCTCGACAACATTATAGTGCGTCCCAATGGAACGCTCACCCTCGTTGACTACGACGACATGTTTTTGCCAGCTATGAAAGGGCGGAAGTCCCCAACGATCAGCACTAAGAACCTCCCCCATCCCCTTCGCACCATAGACGACTTTGGCGAAACGACCGACGATTTTGCCTTGGTCTCCATTGCCCTCTCGCTCAAAGCCATCTCTCTTGACTCGTCTCTGCTTCAGAACTACGGAGCATCCGACCGTTTGCTTTTCGCCCCCTTCGAATATTTTGACTTGAGCATGAGGAATAACTTTGCTCCCCTGCAAGATTTATTAAATGCCGCAGAGGATGAATTTGGTGTAAAATATAGCAAGGATTGGAAAAGACTGCTTAAAGCACCCCAAAATTTAGAAGGCGAGTATTCTATCAGAGAAGGAGCGAAAGTGATTGAGAAAGAAGCTTTTTCCGAATGCAATTCTCTCAAAAGTGTTATCATTCCAAATAGTGTCACAATTATTGAGGATTGGGCTTTTCTAGGTTGTTGTTCACTTAGAAGTATCGATATTCCCGATAGCGTCACCAAAATAGGCGTTAGCGCTTTTTCTGGTTGCAGTTCTCTCATGAGCATCCACATGCCAGACTCGGTAACAAGTATTGGATATAACGCTTTTGAAGGATGTATTTCCCTCAAAAACATCCGCATTCCAGATTCGGTAACAAGTTATTGGAAGCAACGCTTTTGAGGAATGCGTTTCTCTCAAAAGCATCATCATTCCAGACTCTGTGACATCTATTGGGGATAGTGCTTTTTCCGATTGTAAATCCCTCATAAACATCAACATTCCAAATGGTGTAACGAGTATTGGGGATAGCGCTTTCTCCAATTGTCATTCTCTTACAAGCGTTACCATTCCAAGCAGTGTAATAGCTATTGGCACGAATCCATTTTGTGGATGCCCAGCTGATTTGAAGAACGAGTCAAAAGCCTTCATATATGAACACAATGTTTTATTCAACAAAGATAAGACAACACTTATTTCGTATAGAGCAAAAGAAGCGAACTACGTCATTCCTGACAGCGTGACAAGTATTGGAGAATGTGCTTTTTTAGAGTGCAATTCTCTCACAAGCATCATTATTCCAGACAGCGTAACAAGTATTGGGGTGTGTGCTTTTGCTCAATGTAATTCCCTAACAAGTATCAACATTCCAGACTCTGTGACAACCATCGCGAATCATGCTTTTTACAATTGTAAATCCCTCAAAAGCATCAAAATTCCTGATTCTGTAACAAGTATTGGGGACTGCGCATTTGAGGAATGTGATTCCCTTTCCCCTCAAGTCAAATCCGACATCATTCAACGCTTTGAGGAAAATGTCTTTTAAACATAATAGTAATTGAATCGTAAGCGTGGTCCGTCACACACCTTCGCAACTGGTGAACGGCAATGCTCCGTTTTTTTAGGCCACTTTTAACCCAAATCGGTCATTAGGAAACGACCGATTGGGGTTAAATTAGGTTCTTCCGGAAAATGGAGTGATTCGACGTGGACACATAAAAGACAACTTGAACAACTTTTACAACAAGTAACAACTCTTTCGGTAAGCCATGAGCAGAACTGAGCTTGCTCAAGTTATGCCATGGCGAGAAAGAGTGCCATGTAATGGAACAGCTTCGCGCGGACATCGACTCTTCGAGGCCCATGCTGACCAAGGGTTGTTGCAAGGGAAACAACTATGAACAAAACTTATCACTCGATTTTTCAGATAAACCTTTTTTATGTCTTAAAAGTCAAGAATTATGCTTTAAAGTAGAAAATAATTCTTAGAACAGGAAAATATTTGTCGCTTTAGGAAACTTTCTCGCATAAAAGCTATATCTTTGTAACATGAATACTCTGAAATAAAACAGTAATGGCTGAAAATAAAGCTCTAAATCGAATTAAAGTTGTTTTGGCCGAGAAAGGGAAAAGCAACAAATGGTTGGCTGAAGAATTAGGGAAAGGTCAAGCTACGATTTCCAAATGGTGTACAAATGCCGCACAACCAAATTTGGAAAATCTTATAGAAATAGCCAAATGTCTTGAAGTTAATGTGAATGAACTGATACGAATGGAATAGAATGGTAAAACAGGATGGTACAATGATTGGAAAAAGTAAAAGTCCATATACTGCAGCCTTAACTGGTGGGGGATTTCTTTTTAATGAAACTCTCATCTTGTTGCCTTTACTCCAAGCCGAGCACAGCGAGGAACTGCTCCAAGAAGAAAAGGTGAACAATAATGTGCTGCATATTAATGCCGAGACTTCCCGAAAGAAAGTTATCACGGAGATAAGGCGCAGGTACCAAGCCGTCTCACTTTCCTTTTGGACTCATTTCATTGGAATGAGTGATAGCGACAAGGTTGTCGCCCTGTTTTATGTGATTCTCAAAACATACAAGATATGTTTCGACTTCCATGTGAATGTAACCATGCGCAAGTGGAATAGTATTTCGAAGAGCTTAGCCAAGGAAGACCTTATGATGGAGTTCAATGAAATCTCTGCCAAAGACGAGTTTGTTGATTCATGGAGTGACTCCACTAAGGGTAAAGTTGCAAGTGCATACCTCACCATCCTCAGGAAGGTAGGAATGCTGACCAATGAGAACCGTCTTCATTCCCTGGCCTGCAACAATTACGACTACTACCTGGCAAAGGGAGAACCATGGTTTTTGGAAGCCTGCCTCCTGCAGCCATACGAAATAGAAAACATAAAGAGATCTATGTAATATGACGATTAAAGAACTTGATGATAAACTGAACAGCTCTGGCTTCCAAGACACGGAGAACGGCGACCTGTTCTATAACTTCTTCATCTACCAATATCCGGCAGAGGAGGAGTATGACATCCGTCGGCAGATACAGGAGTTTAAGGCGAATCTCATTCGCCCTATCAACTATGTGGATGTGCTTACGCTGAATCTGTTTGAGGAGTTTTGCAATTTTCTCAACCAGAAGAAGTTCCTGCGTCATCCGTCCATGCTGAAATACCTGTTGGAGAAAGAGCAAAACGATCCGTCCAAGGCACAGAACACCCAGGACACACTTGCTCGTAATGCTCATTCTCCAGAGTTTGTACAGTACATTCACAGGCGTATCATCGACCATATCACCATCAAGGACCAATACCGTCGTCCATACGTTTTCTTGTATGGCATCGGCAGTATGTTTCCATATCTGAGAGTCAACGAGTTTCTTGCCCTCTATGAGGACTACAACGAGACCGGGAAGTATAAGATTATCTTCTTCTACCCAGGACATCGTGACCAGAACTCTTTCCGTCTGTTCGATACGCTCCCAGACAATCATACCTATCGTGCAACCCTACTTATCAATGAGTAACTTATGAAACTGAAAGATTTATATTGCAAGCCCATCGACCGTGCTGTCAATCCTGCCGTCAGCGCCACCAAGTTTGACCCAGAGACAGAACGAATCGAAATACAAGAATATGTGTTTACGGATGAGATCATCAATGGCCTCTTCCGCATACTCGATGCCATTAAGAACAACAAGCCATACGACCATGTTGGAATCTGGATTGACGGCTATTATGGTTCGGGTAAGTCTCACTTTCTGAAATACCTCGACTACTGTATCACTCCATCAACCCGTGAAGATGCTGTTTCTCGTTTGCTCGAAGCTGTGAAAATCATCGATCCACTTGATGAGAAGCACAACCTCAATTTTGATTACGACGAGTTGCTCACTATCGCCAACTGGCTGAAGCGTGCCACTATCGACACCTGCATCTTCAACCTCGAAACCAGCTACGACAATTCTACTGACAAGAAGAAGGCTTTCCTTCACGTATTCTGGAACGAATTCAATGGCAAGCGTGGCTTCAATAAGTTCAATATCACCTTGGCACAGAACCTGGAAAAGCCTCTTGCCGAGAAAGGCGTTTTCGAAGCCTTCAAGGATCGCATTGCTGAGGAAGGTGGCGACTGGAATGACCCTGCAATGGCTGCCGACCTAATAGACAACGAGCTGGATTGGGTGTTGGATATTGCCAAAGAGCTTGCCCCTACCCTCTCTGTAGATAGCATCCGTGAGCGCATCATCAAGCGAGACACCAATATGAGCATCGACCGCTTCGGAATGGAATTAGCATCCTATCTGAAAGATAAGGGCGATGACTACCGTCTTATTCTCCTTGCCGATGAGGTGAGCCAGTTCATCAACAAGGAGCGTGACCGCTATCTCAACCTCCAGGAGATTATCACCAAACTCTCTGAGGCTTGCGACAACAAGGTATGGGTGGCTTGTACCGCCCAGCAAGACCTTTCTGAGATTATGGACGATTGCCACGTTGCAGAAGAGAAGGATAAGGAAGGCAAGATCAAGGGACGCTTCGAGGTGAAGGTTTCCCTGAAAGGTACACAACCAGAGGTGATTACCCAGAAGCGTATTCTCGACAAGAAAGAGGAAGTGAAGCCTGAACTTGCTGCCATCTACAACAAATATAAGGCAGGTTTCGACCTTCAGTTCAAACTACCAACATCCTATAGTAGCTACGAATCACAAGACGATTTTGTGGACTACTACCCTTTCGTGCCTTATCAGTTCAAGCTGATTATGCAGGTATTCAACTCGTTCCTCAATCTTGGCTATGTAGCCAAGGAGGTAAAAGGTAACGAGCGAAGCATCATCAAGGTGATCCACTCTACTGCCAAGACGAATGCAGATGCTGAGTTGGGCAAGTTCATCTCTTTCGATGAACTCTATAATAATATGTTCGAAGAAGGATTGCAGGCTCGTGGACAAAAAGCAGTAGATAATGCTTTGCGCATGGCTCGCACTTACCAGACCGACCGCCCAGAGCGCACCCGTCTTGCCGTGAGAGTAGCCAATGTGCTCTTTATGATCTGTAATATTTCACAGACCGACCAGCTGGTCTTCCCTGCCACATTGGATAATGTGACCTCACTCCTTATCAACGATATGGAGACTCCTCGCCTCAACATCAAGAACGAGGTGGAAAAGGTGATTGAATTCCTTTGCGACAACAACATCATCCGTCGCGAGCAGGGCAAGAATGGTGCACCCGAGACCTACGCTTTCTATAATGAAGAAGAAATGAAGGTGGCTCAGCTCATTCAGAGTCAGGTGGTTGACAACAATACTCAGGCAGAGCAGCTGAAGGAAATCTTCAACAGATACATTACAGCCATCCGCAACAAGGAGCAATTTAAGACACGCAGCTTCTCTGTTGGCCTCACCATCAAGCAGCGCACCTTCCTCAGCAACAATCCAGATGTGCAGGTAGAGTTTGTAATGGATGCGGATTACGAAAGTGCTGAGCAGTTGGCTTTGCAGAACAGCTATGCGAACCGCATGGTTTATTATGTAGGTCCTCAATATCGTGACAATAAGCGTCTGTACAATGCCTTCTACTGGTATTGCCAGGCAAACCGCTACATGGCAACTCCGGTAACAAGCGAGGACAATAAAAAAACACGTGACGAGTTTGAGAAACGTGCCAATGAACTTTACAATGGACTCATCAAAAAGGAATTTGAGAAGATTCTCGACACCTGTCCCATCATCTCTGGCCTCAGCGTGATAGATGAAGTCGAGCTGGGACAGAAGCGTGGCAACGACCGCTATCGTGTGGCGATGGATAAGCATCTTTCCAGCATCTATACCAAGGCGAACCTGGTGGATTATCCAAGCATGCCTCGCACCACGGAGCAGTTGAAGAAGGCTATTCTCCGCATTGTCAACCCTGGCGACTACGATGGAACGAATGCCGTACTTACCGATGCAGAGCATGAAGTAGAGATTTATCTCAACAAGCAGTTTGCCGAGGTAAATGTTTCTGATGTGCTTGCCAAGTTTGCCAAGGCTCCATACGGATGGGACAACATCTGTACGCTGTATATCATCAATGAGCTTGTACGTCGTCATAACCGCGACTACTCTTACTCAAACAACCCGAACGTTGAGACGCAGACTGTAGCAAGCCGCATCGTCAGTGAGTCAAACAAGTTTACGCTTCGTTTGGCCAAGGTCATCTCTCCGCAAGTAATTCAAAATTTCATTGCTGCATGGAAAGAGATCTTTGGTATTTCTGCTGCACCAAGCTCTACAGACAGCACCCAGCTCTTTCGTGCCTGCCGCGACATAGAGAGCGACCGCAGTCTTGCCAAGTTCATCAAGGGCTATAAGGGTATTGAGCAGCAGATAGCAGGCTATCAATTCTGTCAGCCTATCCGTGAGGCCATCGATCTCTTCGAGTCATGGCTTAACGAGCGTGACCCGCTGAAGTTCTTCAACCTTATCATCGCAGCAAAGGATGAAGCAAAGGGGCTCATTGACAAGTGCAAAGAGGTGGTTCAGTTCACTCATGATCAGCTTGACACATACAAACAACTCATCCAGTTCCAGGACGACAACCAGTATAACTTCCCGTTCGTTCCGATGGAGATGCAGGGAGCGGTAACAGATTTCTGCAAGCTGAAGAATGATCCTTGGCCTATTTCTGGCCTTCGTGGTTACATCAAGCTGCAACGCCAGTTATCAGGTATATTGGATGGTGTACGTAAGGAACTCCGTGAGAAGATCAAAGCTGCCTATAATGATATGTTCGACTATCTGAAGCAGGTGGCAGAGAAACAGCATGTTCCTGAGAGTGTACTGTCTGACCGTGAAACCGTTATCCTGGTCAAAACCACCCCTACCAATATTCTTGTACTGCAGAACAACACCAATACAGATACGTTCTATCAGGAGCAAGTGGATAAGATTATGTCTTATAATCCTCCACTGCCAAAGCCTGATGAAGACGAGGACAGCCCAACTCCAGTTAAGCGCATCCGCAAGGCTTCTTTGCTGACGAAGACAAAGTTGCCAATCACGAATGCGGAGGATATAGAACGCTACCTGGAAGGTCTGCGCCAGCAACTCGAAAAGCTGCTGGTTGACCAGGATGGCGTAATGATTGTTAAATAACAAAACGTTGCAAGAAATCACACTAAAAGGTATACGCCATATACCATTTAAAGCGTTTTCTTGCAAAATAGCTATAAGCGCATGGACAAAATACAGAAAATAATGGCACGATGGAATGCTCTTTTGCCTCTTTCAGAAAGAGATAGAGAGCTACTAAGCCGTCGCTTCACTATAGACTTTAACTATAATAGCAATCACATAGAAGGAAATACTCTGACATATGGACAGACAGAGATATTACTTCTCTTTGGTAAAATTGTAGGCGAAGCAGAAGCCAAGGATGTACAAGAGATGACTGCAAGTAATGTAGGACTGAAAATGATGAAAGAAGAAGCTCAACTAAAAGACATTCCGCTAACGCAGCATTTTATCCGAACGTTGCACAAAACGCTCTTGCGTGAAGATTATACGGTTTTCAGAAATCTGCCAGGTGGTCAGACAACAAGTTATACTATCCATGCAGGAATATACAAGACTCGCCCCAATAGTGTAATTACAAGATATGGAGACAGATTCGAGTACGCTTCGCCTGAAGAAACACCTGCTCTAATGGGTGATTTGGTAGAATGGTACAACGAAGCTGAAAAATCAGGAAAATTCACACCCGTTGAGTTAGCAGCCATGTTCCACTATCGATATATTCGTATTCATCCTTTCGAGGATGGAAACGGGCGCATCGCAAGACTAATGGCCAATTATATTCTTTCACGTCATGATTATCCGATGATTGTTGTAAGAAGCCGAAAGAAAAATGAATATTTGGAAGCGCTCCATAAAACAGATCTTACGGTAGGCGCTGCGCCTTCACTTGGCGCACATGCTTCAAAGAGAGAGATACAACAATTTTTGACGTATTTTTCCAATTTATTCGTAGAAGAGGTTTCATATAATATTAGCTTCTTAACAGAAAGAGGAGAAAACGTTTGGTGGTTTGATGGTGAACGTGTCAAATTCCGATCTGCCACGACAAGCCAGATGCTCAACTTGATGTATTCGAATCCGGATATCACCATTCCGTGTTTATCTGAAAACATTGGGATAAATATCGCTTCTGTCAATAAACAAATAAAGCAATTGACAACTAAAGGATATATTCAACGAGCTTCTAATGGCAATTGGAGATTAATAATCACTCCTTCCATATAACAACCCTATTATACATTATCTCCCGTGGACACAAATAGAATCAAACGCTTCGCTACCGAAGCACGAAATATATTGAAAGCCGGTATAGCTGCCAAGATTACTACGCTTGGCTTCGACAAGAACGGCAATGTAGCAGAGAAGAACAAGCCTCAGCTGATGCAGGGCGGTTCTCTCTGGAATGAGCAGTTGCAGACAGAGGGCTTCTACTATCAGTGGATGTCCCTCTATAACCGTATTCAGCAGAAAGGTATCAGCGAGGTGTATGAGGAAGCTGCCTACACCTGGTTCAACCGCCTCTGCGCCATCCGAATCCTGCAGAAGAACAATCTCTGCAGTCCAGTTCTGACGTATGCTGATGCAGCACGCACTCCCGTCATCGTGGATGAAGCCCGACAGGGACGCATTCCACAGATGAAGGAAGAGTTGCGCCAGCGACTCATGGAACTTCTCGATGACGACACCAAGGTGACAGAGCAGTTTGCCATCCTCATTACAGCCTGGTGCCACGATAATCCAATCATCAACCAGTGTTTCGGCAGTATCGCCGACTACACCGAGCTGCTTCTGCCCAACAACATCCTGGCAGAAGGCGGTTTCGTGGACCTTTTAAATCATACAGAATTTATCACCGATGAAGAGTTCCAATCACCTGAGTTGATTGGATGGCTTTACCAGTTCTATATCTCTGAGCGCAAGGACGAGGTGTTTGCCAAGAAGGGTAAGTTCGAGGCTGACGAGATTCCTGCAGCCACCCAGATCTTCACCCCTAATTGGATAGTGAAGTACATGGTACAGAACACCGTGGGCAGAATCTATCTGGACAATAATCCATACGAGACTCAGGTGCAAAAGAAGTGGCAATACCTCGTTGAACCTTCAGAAAAGCCAGACGAAAAGAATACTCTGAAATACAACGAGTTAACAGATTTAAAGGTAGCAGACCTTGCCTGCGGTTCCGGTCATATTCTCAACGAATGTTTCGACCTACTCTATGATCTTTATATTGTCGAAGGCTATGGTCGTGGAGAGGCTGTGGAGAATATTTTCATCCACAACCTTACGGGTATCGACCTCGACACCCGTGCCAAGCAGTTAAGCCAGTTTGCCCTTTTGCTGAAGGCTTGCCAGAAGGATGCAGCCTTTGCAGATGCCCACGTATTGCCGAATGTGCTCGACATGACGGGAGTGGTACCAGCCTTGGATAAAAAGGCAATGGCTGAGGCTTGCCTTCAGTTTGTAGGTAGCTACGAGGACGTGGCTGGCGAGATGCTGGAGGAAGACTTCGAACTTTTGAAAGAAGCTGACAACCTCGGCAGCATCATGATATTCAATAACGACGAGAACTACCTCAACATGCTCCGTAGCCATTATCAGGATTGGACAAAGAATGGTACCGACGATTGTCCTGCCGACATCAAGCTACTGTTGCCGGGTGTCAAGATGATTCTTGCCCTCACCGAGCATTACCATGCACTCGTGATGAACCCACCATATATGGGTGGTGGCAAGATGAACAGCGTATTGAGCAAGTATGTGAAGGACAACTATTCGGAGGCGAAAGCCGACCTATTCTCTGTGTTCATGGACATGGGCATGAAACGATTGATCTTTGGTGGCAAGATGGCGCAAATCAACATGCAGAGCTGGATGTTCCTCTCTTCGTTCGAGAAGTTGCGTGACATCTTCTTGCACATTTATGTCATCGACAGCATGTTGCATCTCGGCCCTCGCACGTTCGACGAGTTGAGTGGCGAGGTGGTACAGAACACAGCCTTTGTACTGACCAAGCCTCGTTTTTCCGAGTATGGAATGATGACAAGCTTCGAACTGGCTTCCAAACCGTTAGAAGAGCGAAAGGCTATTATTAACAAGCTGATAGAGGAAGGAGACTCTGGCGAATTCAAAAAGAATATCCGTGAAGCAAAAGGCATTTACTATCGTTTGGTGGATGGGAAGAACTGTGCCGATAAAGAGCAGATGTTCCTTGCCAATAAGGATGGAAATGAGGATGGTAAGCATATTTATTATCCCAATGTGGAGCAGCTTAATTTTAGTAATATTCCAGGTGCGCCTATCGGCTATTGGGTTACACCCAAAATTCAAGAGATATTTACATCAAATCTCGCGTTGTCTGCTGTTTGCAGTCCCACACAGGGACTAGCAACAGCAGACAACGCGAGATTTCTCCGCCTTTGGTTTGAGCCAAGCTACAGCCGAATCGGAATCGGCTGTGAAAATGCCGCATTAGCGGCTCGCTCGCAAAAAAAATGGTTCCCATATAATAAAGGTGGATCTTTTCGACGCTGGTATGGCAATCAGGAGTTCGTTGTTAATTGGGAAGAAGATGGAAAGGAAATTAAAGAATATAAAGGTGCTGTTATAAGAAATCCAACATTCTATTTTAAGTCATCTGTTTCCTGGGGATTAATTGCATCAAATGCATCATCTTTTAGATTCTATCCATCAGGTTTTATCTATGATGTAGCAGGAATGAGTTTATTTGCTAATGATACTAATAATCAATTATTCTTATTAGGTAGCCTCAATACAAAATTAGCATTTAAATTAGTACGATTAATGAATCCTACTGTAAATATGCAATGTGGGGATATTGCAAAAACTCCATATTTAAGATTAGATAGTAATCAAAAAATGAGGAGTATTTCTGATAATGTTGAAACTAATGTTTCTATATCTCATGAGGACTGGGACGCCCACGAAACCTCCTGGGATTTCCAGCGCAACGAGCTCTTATCCATCGATGCCGACACCTATATGGAGAACATCGATTACAAAATAGAGAAGCATTTCGAGGAAACGGGCGAACATATCAGCCTCTCCCCTGCTATCCCAAAGCTCGACAGCCTGGAATGGCGCATGGAGCAATACAAGACGAAGTGGGAGCGCAAGTTCATGCAGCTGCATAAAAACGAGGAAGAGCTCAACCGCCAGTTCATCGACATCTATGGTCTGCAAGACGAGCTGACTCCTGATGTTCCATTGAACGAAATCACCATCCTTCAGCAGGGTGAAATCTCGATTGAGTGAGAGCAGAGCCAAGCTCGCTTGAGCTATGCCGAGCGAAGAGAGACTGGGCAAAGCCAAATTTCGATAGAGTGAATTCGGCAACCACTGCTTGCCGAATTCCAATTGAAACAAATGTTTAAGGTCACAGACTATGACCTCAAAAAGAATATGAACATGACAGATAAAAATAATCATGACATCACCCTTCAAGGTAGGGTGTTCAAAAATCGAATCAAAATCTGGTATAAAAAATGGTGTTATAT
>OKVK01000535.1_pt1 | contig 24880 bp, 21 predicted proteins | sample 1604771 | NCBI WGS metagenome assembly OKVK01 (sample SAMN01760906, study PRJEB22395) | human gut metagenome | reverse complement strand
ATGTGGTTTAAGCCCCTCGACCGCATAGGTCGCTTTCCGTCTAAAATTCCGTGCGTAATCCGGGGAGCAAGAATGTTCCGTTTTCTCCGCGAAATCCGATGAATAAAACTCGATGAACAAAAAAACAATGAACAAAAATTTTTCTATGAGAGAAGGGTGAACTTGGCAAACTTCAGAAGCAACTGCTTGGTTCCTGCATTCTGGAACTCTACGGTAGCCTTCGTGTTCTCGCCGGTACCTTCTATCTTCAATACCGTTCCTATTCCAAAACGCTGATGCTCGATTCTACAGCCCTCGCAGAGAGAACCAGCGGCTGAGGAAGCTTTAGAAGCAGAAGAACCAGCTGATGCAACGGATGAAGAACTAGTGGTATCACCCATAATTCTATGTACTGCATTCACAGCTCTTACAGATTTAAATCCTGGTTTTGGATCAGCCATAAACTGCGAAGCTACAGGCTTAGCGTTCTGATAATCACGTCTATAGCCAGACCTGTCTCTATCCCATGGCATTCTTCCACCATAGCCACCTTCAGAACCATAGCCACCATACGAACTTCTTCCCCCACCGAATGAAGATTCAGGAGCCTCTTCTCCTCCCTCTATCAGACTGGCATCAATCTCATCGATGAAGCGGCTCGGATTATCAAATTCCATCTTTCCATATCGGAAACGGTTCTTGGCATTGGTCAGGATGCAATGCTTCTCGGCACGGGTAATCGCAACATAGAGCAGACGACGCTCCTCTTCCAGTTCCCTGACAGAAACTGCAGCAAGCGGACTCGGGAAGATATTCTCCTCCAAACCTACTACGAAAACAGTAGCAAACTCCAGACCCTTTGCCGCATGAATCGTCATGAGCGAAACTCTCGGTTCATCCTTCTCTCCCTCACTGTCCGCATCCGTCAGCAGCGCCACATCCTGCAGATAATCAGTAAGATAGGCTTCATCCATTCGTCCCTCTTCCTGGCGTCCAGCCACGAAGGTCTGCATACCACTCAGAAACTCCTCCAGGTTTTCCTGGCGAGCCAGGTCATCGGCATTCTTGCCCGACATGATATCCTCGCTGATTCTACTCTCCCTGATGATGGCATCACCCAGTTCATAGACATCCAGGGTATGCGAACGGTCGATGAACGAAGAGATGAGCAGACGGAAATTCTCGAGTTTCGTCTGCGTACCCTTGTTGACATTCAGTCCGTAATGTTCTATATTACCTATCACCTCCCAGAAACTTACCTGATTCAGATGCGCACAATCGGCAATCTTCATCACGGTGGTAGCACCGATGCCACGAGCCGGATAATTGATGATACGCTTGAAAGCCTCCTCATCGTCAGGGTTGGCAACGAGGCGGAAATAGGCGATGATATCCTTGATTTCCTTACGCTGATAGAAACTCAATCCACCATAAATACGATATGGGATGCCCTGCTTCCTGAACTCCTCCTCGAAGCTGCGGCTCTGGGCATTGGTACGATAGAGAATGGCAAATTGATCGTATCCGCAATCATCCTGCCGCTTGATGCGCTGGATATTCTTCGCTACGATCAGCGCCTCTTCCTTGTCGCTATAGGCAGGCTTGTACTGGATCTTCTCTCCCCTATCATTTTTGCTGAACACCTCTTTCTGAATCTGATTGCGGTTATGATGAATCAGACTGTTAGCAGCCTCCACGATGGTTTGAGTAGAACGGTAGTTCTGTTCCAGTTTAAAGAGTTGTGTTCCAGGCAATTGTTTCTGATAATTCAATATATTGTCGATGTTGGCGCCACGGAAGCTATAGATGCTCTGCGAATCATCACCCACGGCACAGACACGCAGTTTTTCCTTACAGAGCTGCATCACGATAGACATCTGCACATGGTTGGTATCCTGATACTCATCCACCAGGATATAATCGAACCTGCCGGCATACTTCTGTCTGATTTCCTCGTGATCTCTGAAGAGCTGGAAAGTAAGCATCAGGAGATCATCAAAGTCCATCGCATTCGCCTGACGGCAACGCTGCACGTATGCCACATAAATCTTTCCGATGGCAGGCATCTTGGCACGCTTGTTCTGCTCCAGGATGGCAGGGTCGCTATCGTAGGCTTCGGCAGTTACCAGGTTATTCTTCGCCATCGAAATCCGGGCGTGAACGGCAGCAGGCTTATAGGTCTTGTCATCCAGTCCCATCTCCTTGATGATTGCCTTCAGCAGTGAGCGAGAGTCACTTTCATCATAGATGGTAAAGTTATTATTGAAACCGATATGCTCAGCTTCAGCACGGAGAATACGGGAGAATATGCTATGGAAGGTACCCATATAGAGATGCTGGGCGAGGTCATCGCCCACCAGTTTTCCGATACGTTCCTTCATCTCCCTTGCCGCCTTATTGGTAAAGGTAAGTGCCATAATGCTCCAAGGCTTCATGCCCTGGCTCAGGAGATAAGCAATCTTATAGGTAAGCACACGCGTTTTGCCCGAACCTGCACCGGCAATCACCAGCGAAGGTCCGTCAATATACTCTACCGCAGCACGCTGCGCATCATTCAAGTCGTTCAATAAATCCATTTATCAATATTTACAGGAAAAACTATAAACTATCAACTGTTAACAAACAATCACTTCCCCCTATATCCTCCTACAGCCGTGCTTGGGTCGTAGTCTTCACCCTCACGAGGGAAGGAAGGGATGAATTTCATCTGATGTTCAATCTGTCGCTGGCGCTTCTTCATATAAGCACTCGGATACAGGGAACTGAACTTTCTAGGATTAGGCAGCGTAGCAGCTATCAGGGCACACTCGTCACGGAAGAGATCCTGCGCTTTCTTGTTGAAATGATACTCAGCCACGGCATCGACACCATAGATACCCGGTCCCATCTCGATACTGTTGAGATAGACCTCCATGATGCGCTGCTTGCTCCACATCATTTCAATGAGGAAGGTGAAATACACCTCAAATCCCTTGCGGGTCCAGGAACGGCCCGGCCAGAGGAATACGTTCTTGGCGGTCTGCTGACTGATGGTACTGGCACCATGCACCTTACCGCCACGGGCATTGTTCTTGGCAGCACTCTCGATGGCATTGAAGTCGAAGCCATGATGCTTGAGGAATCGGGCATCCTCGCTCGCCATCACCGCCACAGGCATGTGAGGGGATATCTTATCCATAGAAACCCAGTGATGATGCAAGGTAATACTTTCACCATCAGCCACTTGCTGAAAACAGCGGATAATCATCAACGGAGTAACATATACCGGAATAAAACGGTAGGCTACTACAGCAAGAATGGTGGTACTGAAAAACAGCACCACCACCCATCTTACGATATTTCTAATTTTTTTTAGAACCATCTATCTTCTTTTTCCCTTCCGGGAACCTCATTCGTTTTTACTTCAATGTACCATTGTTAGCAGCATTCACCATTGCCTGGCTAGCATACATGTAAACCTCTACACGACGGTTCTGAGCGCAGGCTGCTGTAGTATTGACCACAGGATTAGCTGAACCCAAGCCCTCTACGCTCTTGATCTGGCTGTTGGAAACACCGCATGACTTCAAGTAGGTAGAAACGGCATTGGCACGATTCTGGCTCAAAGGCAAGTTGATGCCATCATTACCTGTAGCATCGGTGTAACCCTGGATAGCTACCTCGCAGTCGGCATTGTTCTTCAAAACCTGGGCAAACTGAGCCAAGTCGTTTTTAGCGCTTGCATTGAGCGCATATTTATTGGTCTGGAAGAGGATACCAGAATCGAAAGTTACCTTGACAGCTGTCAAACCATTGGCATCTGTAACGGTAGAAACCTGCGCATTCTTCACAGTCTCTGCCTCAGCTTTTACCTTATCCATGTGTTTTCCAATCAAGTTACCCGCTGTACCACCAACTGCAGCACCGATGGCAGCACCTACCAATGCACCAGTACCACGATGGCTGTTATTGAGCAGACCACCAACCAAGGCACCAAGAGCAGCACCAGCACCTGCACCAGCAGCAGTACCAGTCTTCTGACTAGTTCCACAACTTCCCAAAACGAGCAGCATTGAGAGCGCTGCAGCAGTAAATTTCATCTTTTTCATACTATAATTCTCCTATATTTATGTTATTTAAATGCAAAGATACGTCTTTTTTCTCCAATATGGAGGGTTTTCTAATATTTTTTTGTAATTTTGCATGCAAATTTAAGGGTATTTGTCCAAATGGCGAAAGGAAATCGCCTATTTCGGGGCGGAAATTCCCTATTGACCGTGTTTTCACGCTCAAGATACATCGTGTTTTCACGCTCAAAATATCTAGCAGAATTTAAAAACAAAATATATAATTAGTAATATGGCTAAAGAACTTAAGAATTTAACCAAGCGCGCTGACAACTACAGTCAGTGGTACAATGATTTGGTAGTAAAGGCTGACCTCGCAGAGTTGTCACCAGTTCGTGGTTGTATGATCATCAAACCATACGGCTACGCAATCTGGGAGAAGATGCAGCAGCAGCTCGACAAGATGTTTAAGCAGACAGGTGTACAGAACGCATACTTCCCTCTCCTCATCCCGAAGAGCTTCTTCTCTCGCGAGGCAGAGCACGTGGCAGGTTTCGCCAAGGAGTGTGCTGTGGTTACTCACTATCGTCTTCGTTCTACAGAAGATGGTACAGAGGTTGAGGTGGATCCTAATGCCAAGCTCGATGAGGAGCTGATCATCCGCCCTACTTCAGAGACCATCATCTGGAACACATATAAGAACTGGATTCATTCATGGCGTGATCTCCCTATCCTCTGCAACCAGTGGTGTAACGTGATGCGTTGGGAGATGCGTACCCGTCCATTCCTCCGTACTTCTGAGTTCCTCTGGCAGGAGGGTCATACTGCTCATGCTACCAAGGAAGAGGCAGAAGCAAAGGCTCAGGAGATGCTGAAGGTATATGCTGAGTTCGCTGAGAAGTATATGGGTGTACCTGTATTGCAGGGTGTGAAGAGTGAGACAGAACGCTTCGCAGGTGCTCTCAACACTTATACCATCGAGGCAATGATGCAGGATGGCAAGGCGCTGCAGAGCGGTACTTCTCACTTCCTGGGTCAGAACTTCGCCAAGAGCTTCGATGTTACCTATCTGAATAAGGAGAACAAGCCTGAGTATGTATGGGCTACTTCTTGGGGTGTTTCTACCCGACTGATGGGTGCCCTCATCATGGTTCACAGCGATGACAACGGTCTGGTATTGCCTCCAAAGCTGGCTCCTATCCAGGTGGTAATCATTCCTATCAACAAGGGCGACGAGCAGTTGGCTCAGATTACTGCCAAGCTGCAGCCAGTTATCGACCAGCTCCGCGAGTTGGGTATCAGCGTGAAGTATGATGACAACACAGCTAAGCGTCCTGGCTTCAAGTTTGCTGACTACGAGTTGAAGGGTGTACCTGTTCGTCTCGCTATGGGTGGCCGTGACTTGGAGAACAACACCATCGAGATCATGCGTCGTGATACCTTGGAGAAGGAGAACGTAAGCTTTGACGGCATCGTAGAGCGCGTGAAGGATATGCTGGAAGACATCCAGAAGAACATCTTCGAGAAGGCTCGTGCTTACCGTGATGCTCACGTATATGAGTGCGACAACTACGAGGAGTTCAAGGAGCGTGTAAAGAATGGCGGTTTCTTCCTCTGCCACTGGGACGGTACAGCCGAGACCGAGGCAAAGATCAAGGAGGAGACTCAGGCTACCATCCGTTGCGTGCCATTCGCTTACGAGCAGACTCCAGGTGTTGATATGGTGAGCGGCAAGCCTGCCGTAGCTCGCGTTATCATCGCAAGAAGCTATTAATTATTTTAAAAAATGGTGTCGGGAGATTTCCAGCACCATCAAATATCAAATATGAAGCAGTTGATACTCTACATCATTTTTCTGATGTCCATGGTCTTCTCAGGCTATGGAGAGGTATCTGCTGCTTCTATTTCCAAGGTTACACCCCACCAGCAGGAGCAGGATGCCCAGCTGGAAGATGCATCCAATGCCGCCTATCGGGTATGCAGCAGTCGTCCACAGCGTTTGTTGCCAAGTGGCAACATACATGGCAACCCATCTGCAAGCAGTAGATTGCTAACCCATAGAATCCGATTTTTATCATCCCTTTTATCAGTCATAGAAGGTGCGAAGGAGCCTTTCCGCCAGGAAACTGCCCCTATCCACTTTGATGTCGCCAGCAAGTATTATGTCATTTGCCTGCGGCATCTCATCTGTTAGTTCTTCTTTTTATATTTTACAAAAAACAGATTTATATATATATTTAAAGAAGAAATAAGATTATGGCAAAGATTAATCATTTAGATATGGGTGCGGAAGTATTGGCACTCGACGATGTACAGGTAAAGAAGGGTTTCATGGGTTTGACCATCAAGTTGATCTACAAACCCACAAACAGTGCAATCAAGATCAAGGAGAAGGAATACTCTTTAGAGGATGGCAAGAAGCTCATCAGCATCCTTAACTCTGCCCCTAGCGAGGTAGAATCTTCTATCCAGAAGTTCCCGGTATCAGCTATCAGTATGGGTAATATGAAGCTGCAGGCATGCCTCTCTGACGACCATCAGTTTGTAGCCACTCAACTCCTTGCCTTCAAGGATTTCGGCTACCAGCCAGTTACAGAGATGGTAACCTATACAGGCAAGACAGCCGAGGCATTCGCCCAGCTGTTCTAATATCCAACTGGTATCATATAAATTAAAAGGGTGCGTCACGGATTGATGACGCACCCTTTTTCATATACGGATTCTTTCTTATTCCATACAACAAGAGAAGTGGTTAGAATCCCCACTTTTCCTTAACCGTATTCGGATCACAAGAAGCATTTTCTACACTTCTCTCAATATCATCCGGAAGATTGCAGAAGAAATCAAGTCCTGTCAGTTCTTCCAGCTTCCTGATATTGACCACATGACCCTTTACCGTTTCAGACGAACCATAAGCGTTGTGGCGGAACCAGAAACCGATAGCCTGATAACCTTTGGCATTCTTCAGAAGAACCGCACAGAAGAAATACTTCGGAACGATATAACCATTCTTCGTATAATTCAGAATCTGACCAGAAGAGTCGATGGTGCCACCTTTGCACACATAAAGCGTATCATTGGCATGAGATGCCTGGGTACTCATATCGTAGGTAAGGAAGTTACGGACCAGCTTCTCCATATCTTCCCAGATACCCGCATTGAAATTATGCATCTGCGGATACATATTGGTCATATAGAAGGTCTGTCCATTGGCATCCTGACAGTAAACTCTATCCTCAGAAGCCACGATGTGACCACGATCATATCCACTTCCGCTAAACTCCTTGCTAACCGGTGGCTGGCAATCAGCATCTACATCCGGGTCTTTCTGGAACGGATCCCCACTCCATTTCTCACCCATCCAAGTAGCACCTTCCCACTGCTTTCTAAACCAGTTTTTCATATTGTTAGACTGGCAAATCTGATAGCAACACCATCTTGGCGACTTCTTATCCAAATCGTAGTAAGTGGAATAGGTTACGCCATAATCAGCCGTTCTGCGAACGAGCACTACATTTCTAGAAGTTCCATTCGCTACAATCTTAGGGAATTCCAACCCTGTTGCTTCTGTTGGAACAGAAGCAGAAACCACATTCTTATTCGCATTCGAATCTTTCAGAGAGCCCTGGTCATCACCGTCGCTACTGCACGCAGATAAAGCCAAGAGGAAACTCAAGGAAAGAAGATAAAACCATTTTGTCTTCATAACTACAATTGAAAAGCAAGAACATTACCTACTCAGCAACGTTCTCGCTTAACCTTATTTATTTATTAAACTTACGTATCAGATTACTTTCCCTTAGAGAAGAGGAATGCACCACCTACCTGAGGAGCGTTCTTATATGATGTATGATAACCGATGATGGTAATCTTATCACCAAAGTTCAAGCCAAGCTCACCAGCCTTTTTGCCTTCACCACCCCAGCCTGCAGTCAAGCCATAGACGTAAGCAGAACCAGTTGCATCTGTCAAACCAAAGTTACCGTATGTCTTCAAATCATTCTTCTGACCGGCAAACTCTGTGATGGTACCTTCCAACATATAATATACGTTTTTGTCATCTTTCTTAGTCAGGAAGTCAGCTACTGAAATCTTGGTTACTACCTTCACAGCCTCCAAAGTAGCATTCTTCATCTGACCTTTACCATTATAGATATCCTTCACACCAGTAAGAGTAACAACGTCACCTACCTTCAAGCCCTTCTTCTCGAAGTCGCCCATTTTACCGATACCATAAACGTATGTTTCACCAGTAGCATCCTTGATGTAGCAATTACCATATTGAGCTTTAGCAACCTTGGTAATGACACCAGTCAGACGATAAACGGTAGAACCCTTCTCAGCCTTGTTGAAGTCAGCAATAGGGCACTCGATGATAGAACCCAGCTGATAAACTGCAGCAGTAACAGTAGAGCTCTGCTTACCCTTGGTAGAAGTGAAACCGATGCTAGAAGAACGAGCACCACCTGCATTGGCATTGGCATGGAATGTAATCTCTGCCTTTTTACCACTGGTGACAATACCCTTAACAGACAACCAGCTCTGGTCAGCCTCAGGGATATCAACAGTTACGCCTTCACCCTTTACGGTCAAGGAAACCTTGAAGTCCTCACCAGCCTTATCCAATGTATCCTTGTCGAGTTCTTCAACCTTGATCAAAGACTTGGTATAGCTCAAAACGGTTACGTTCTTCAACTGAGGAGAACCTCCATAAGTGGTTCTAGGACCCTGGATAGTAACCTCATCACCCTCTTCCAGCTTCAAGCTAGCGAAATTCTGCGCACTACCATTGGCATCCAGTGTACCATAAACATATACTTCACCGGTAGCATCCTTGATATACCAGTTACCATATACGGTATTGGAAAGCTTGGTGAGCGTACCCTTCACCTTATAAGTCTCACCATCATTACCTGCCAGGATTTCAGCACAGGTAGAGAATGGAGGATTCAATACACCCTGAATCACGGTGATGTACTGAGTCTGAGCACCACTTACCAACTTGAAGGTACTGTTGTTAGCACCCTTTGTAGCAGCAGCATTGAAGACAACATGAGTTGTACCTGCACTACCGCCCTTGCAAGAAGAAGAAATCCAGGCAGGAATAGAATCCACAGGATTGCCCTTCTTATCGTTGGTAACAAACTTCCAGTCAGCAGCAGAAGTAACATCAAATTCAACCTGTCCACCCTCTACCGGAATAGAGAGAGAAGACTGAGAAAGCTGAATGCCATCAAGCTGACCTAAGTCCTTATCATCGCTACAACTTGCAAAGAAGCCTGCTACGGCGATCAATGCGATGAATAAATATTTAAATTTCATAATTTCGATACTTTATTAATTAAAAGATGTAACGGAGACCCACTGATGCATACCAGCACTGACCGATAGCATGATTTGGTACGAAAGTCTTGGTGTTACCATTGATTGACTTTGGAGTAGAGAAGGTTGCATAACCATCTGCATCCTGACCCTCGTAACGCAAGATACGTGGATCTGAACCAATCTCTGGGTTCAAGTACTTCATGACACCCCAGCTAGAGTTGAAGAAGTTGAGCACGTTCTTCATATCGAAGCTCAACTGGATAGTGTTGGTGTGACCAGCCACATCAAACTTGAAGTCATGCTTGTAGCTGAAGTCGATACGATGTACCCAAGGGTTGTAAAGGCTGTAAGCCTCTGCATACTCTCCCTGATGATTCTTCAGGTAGCTATTGGCATGAACATAATCCATGAAGCGGGTTTTATCATCCTCTGACTTGAAGCGGAACTCATTATCAGCTACCTGCTTGTCGGTTGGGATATAGATAGCATCATAGTTATAACCATCACCATTGATATCGTTTACAGTCATGTAAGAGTAGTTGTAACCACCACGCCATGCCTCATAGATGAAGCTATAGTGGTTGTTGCTCTTGTCGTGGATTGTTGCAGAAGCAATGATACGATCAGGAGTTACATTCTGTCCGTTGTGCAACTTGATGTTGTTAGGACCATATACTGTAGAGATGTAGTTCAATACAGAAGATGCGTTAGATCCAGGAAGTGAAGTAACCTCCTTAGATACAGTATGAGTATAAGCAGCCATCAAGTTCAACCACTCCCATGGCTGAGCATTTACCTGTGCAGAGAAAGACCAACCGTAACCACGGCTTGTGTTCTCAAGAACATAAGCACTTGTACCTACGGTAGAACCCTTAGGATATACAGGACGGTTGTCTGCACCATTGAAACGTGGGAAGCCCTTGGCATCCTGTACACTCCAGTCGGTCAATGTAGCTGCATTCAATGTCTTGTTGAAGATACCCTCAACAGAAACAGACATTGGGAATGACACAGGAATCTGATAATCGACAGCGAAAGATGTCTTCCATACCTGTGGCAACTTGAAGTTTCTATCTACAGCAGAGATTGCTGAAGGAACAGAACCCTCTTCAGGAGTGATGTTCTTTGGGTAACCCATAGAAATCAACTTATCGCGGAGAGCTGCTGCTGTTGGCTTACCATCCTTATCAACAACCAGACCACCTGCAAATGGTTTCATATCTACACCCTCTTTCTTACCTGTCTGAGGATTCCATGCCTTGGTTGCATTCAGCTGTGCCTGATACTGTATCATACCAGAGTTGGTTGGCAAGTTGGTGAAGAATACCAATGGCAAACGGCCCTGGAAGAAACCAGTACCACCACGGAACTTCAATGTCTTGTCACCAAATACATCATATACGAAACCGATACGAGGAGAAACAGTCAAAGAGCTGTTTGGCCACTTGCCAGAGTCAATGTGACGACCGTTATAGTCGAGACCGAGAATGGCATTGTTAGTCATCAAGTCAGAATTGTCGAAGAACAGACCATCCAGACGAAGACCATAAGTCAACTTGAACTGAGGAGTCATCTGCCACTCATCCTGAGCGTAGATACCAGCCTTGTTATACTGTACGCGGGCAGCAGGATTGTTGTTGCCACCATAACCATAAGTCAAACATACAACCTCTGGAATACCACCATTCAGGAAGTCGTCGAGACTCTTGTAACGATAGTAACCAGTACCATTACGCTGATAAGCATTGTCAGCCATCTGGTGCTCATAGTTGAGACCGGCGATGATCTTGTGCTTACCGAGATAGTAAGTTACATCGTCCTTGATATTCCATACAGTATTGTGTACGGCATTGTTCCAGGTAAACAACTCATAACCCAAAGCCATATAGTTGTTGGTACCATCAGCATCAGCAGTTCCATCTACACTCTTCTGTCCGCCATCGAGGATATCGATGAATGGGAACTCTGAAGAGTCGGTGTAACGGGTATCATCCAACTTAGAGTATGTGAACAGGAACTGGTTAGACAGATTATCTGTGAAACGGCTGTTCAAGTCAACAGTCCAAGAGTTGACGAGGTTGTCAATGGCATACATACTGTTGGCAAATGACATAGAGTACTGAGACATACGGCTACCAGATGCACGTGTACCACCATCCATAGATGATGCGTTAGGAGCCTGCCAAGAACGGTTCTTGGTATAGTTGTAGCGTACAGCCAAGTGATGCTTGTCTGTGATATTCCAGTCAACACGGAAGAGGAGCTTGTAGTTGCTCTCGTCTGCAGGGAAGTTGGTCCATGAACCTGTATCGTAACCATACTTATCCTTTACGAACTTAGAAACTCTCTCCAAATCAGCGAGCTTGGTACGAGAGATATAGTTCTCAGCATCACCGATACCATCCTCAGAACCTCTCCAGCGGTTTACCACTGTAGGAGTCTTGACCATTTCACCGTTAGCGAAGAAGAACAACTTGTTCTTGATGATAGGACCACCGAGAGAGAAACCCCAAGTAGTCTGCTGATCCTTCTCACGTGCACCAGAAATCTGCTCACGCTCGATAGCATCACCACGCATGTTCTCATTCTTGTGATATACGTAAGCGCTACCCTTGAAGTTGTTGGTACCAGACTTGGTAATAGCATTGACACCACCACCAACGAAGTTAGTCTGACGAACATCATAAGGAGAGATAACAACCTGCATTTCCTCGATAGCATCCAGAGAGATAGGAGCACCACCACCAGGAAGCTTTGAGCTCAAACCGAAGTTGTTGTTGAAGTTTGCACCATCCACAGTGAAGTTGGCTGTACGGCCATCAGCACCTGCGAATGACATTCCGTTTCCACCATAAGGAGAAAGACGGGTGATATCTGTAATGCTACGGCTAACAGTTGGCATGTTAGCAATCTGTGCATTAGAGATATTGGTAGAAGCACCAGTCTTCTCTACACTGAACTTGGAACCCTTTGCTACTACAACAACTTCGCCAAGCTGCTTAGCATCCTCATCAAGAGTTTCTTTCAAGTTGTAGGTTTCACCAAGCTGAAGGGTGACGTTCTTTACGACTTTAGTCTTGTAGCCGATGTAGCTGATCTTGACTTCGTAAGGACCGCCGACACGCATACCATTGATAGTGAACATACCATCAATGTTGGTTACAGCTTTGTAACGAGTTCCAGAAGGAACGTGAACGGCCTCAATCGTCGCGCCAATCACGTCTTCACCACTTGCAGTCACAGAACCACTTAAACCAGAAGTAGTAATCTGTGCCATGGCTGTAGTTACCATAAAGGCGAGCAAAGCCATTAATAAATGCAATCTTTTCTGCATACCTTTTTTATAAAAATTAATTAATAATACGGGGAAAGGATCCCCAAATATCGTTTTCGAGTGCAAATATAAACAAAAAAATCGATATAAATGTTACATCAGCATTAAAAATGATGTTTTATAACACAAAAAAAATCTGCGTTAAGCAAATAACGCAGATTTTCTTTAAATTGTTATTAATAACGGGGGGTTTGCTTATAGTTTTTTTGAGGGGTAGCGGCTACTCCTTTCGCTGCCAGATACTCATTACCTTGCGACGGATGGCTACTATATTCAGAACCGAAACTACCAGGAAAAGAGCAAAGCCTAAGGCTATGGCTGGCAGCATCGTTCCCTCTTCGATGTCTGGGAAGAGTGCCTCGATGAAATCCATATAGTATCCTCGCAGGAAGAAGAGGATGATCCAGGCGATGACCAGAACCACGATGTTCAGAGAGATGGTGAGCACCTGGTATGGCTTCGCTACATTGCCCGGACTGTAACCTATCAAGAGCAGATTCTCCAACTTGGAAGAGTTCTTCTGCACCAGGAGATAGATGCTGAGCATCAGGATATAGAAACTCAGAACGGAAATCACAAGGCCGATAATCATCACCATCGATACCATCATACGGAGGAAATAGGTGGTCTTCTCGGCATCGAGCTTATCAGTCTCTACCTCATAACCATTGTCATCGAGATATTTGGTGATATTCTCATCGCCCGGATTGCCTACCTCTACAATCAGACGGGTAGGATCGCTCTTCTGGTTAGGCGCAAACTCCTGGTTGCTCCAATCCATAAACGCCTGTGGCACGAGAATCGTGTTGAGACGGGAGGAGAATCCAATGACCTTTCCCTTGAACTGTTCTTTCTTGCCACCAGCCTGAATACAAATGTTGAAATCGATCATTCCCATCAGACCATCACTGATCTTAGGGAGCGAATGGCTCTGGGCGAATCCGAAGTTATACATATTAATATAGGTACGCGGGAGGATAATTGGAACCACCTTCTCGCCAGGTGTGTATTTCCAATCCTTGAGCGGAACATCCACGAAACCATCAGGAACACTTTCGAAGAAAAGCTCACTGTTCAATACATTCACACCATTTACGCCCATCTGCGCATCTACCTTGTACTCGGTAGAGGTAAACTTGCCTATCTTCTTCACGAACTTTTGGTCGCTGACATCATCCATCTCTGCTCCCGAAAAGGTATTGGAGCGACCGCTGATGGTATTGCCCATACCTATTTTCTTGCTCATGATGAGATAGTCGGCTTTCATAAAACTGTCTTGCTGAGTGAAGACAGGCAGCACATCCTGATAAAACTGAAAACCGAAAAGTACGATGAGCATACCGAAGAGATTAGCAAAGGCGAAGCCTGCAAACTGAGGTATGCTGATATGCTGACGAAGTAACTTCCAAACGAGATTCATAATCTAAATATATGTTCATAGTTTAAGTCCATGTGCTTACCGATACTGGTCACGATGACGCCAGCCCCCTGCTCCTTCGCCTCCTTCATCATGATTTCGCCCATGATGCGGGAATTGTTGTCGTCGAGGTGACTGATCGGCTCATCTGCAAGAATGAAATCGAAAGGCTGGCAGAGGGCACGCATCATCGCTACACGCTGCTGCTGACCAAACGACATCTTCCCTACCTTGGCATCCACCTTATCGGCGATACCAAGCATATCAAACCACTGCAGAATCTGTTCGCGGCTCTTGAAACCGGTAATCTTGTTCTTGATCTCTACATTCTCCATCGCCGTAAGCTCTGGAAAGAGACGGAGTTCCTGAAAGAGATGACTGACATGACGCTTTCGCATCTCTACCCAATCGGAAACCTTATAATTGGCGGTAACATCATTATCAAACATCACGCTTCCGCTGTAGTCGTGACGATAGCCGAGCACGTAGCTGCAGAAAGTACTCTTTCCGCTACCACTCTCAGCCTCTACCAGATAGAGATGACCTTTCTCGAAGGTAACATCCTGCTTCCATATCTCCGAATGCAGGTCTTCACGCTGGGCGAAAACCTGAGGAAGAACGGAATGAAGCTGAATCTTTTCCACTTTGTTTTATTGTTTAATGTTTTATCTTTTTACTTTAAAGTATAAACCACAGAAGTAAGATTTCCGAAGACTGGAGCAAGCAGACCAGTAACTGTTGAGATGGCATCATCCTTGCCTGTGCCGCTGCCATCAGAACTCTTGGCGAGATTGATGACCATCGCCAGCTTCTGTCCCACGATAAGCTTCTGAATCTTGGCATCTATCGGATGATTGCTTGGCTTCACCGCATACTGAGCTGTCAGCTCATCGCTGCCGCTGAAGAACTGCTTATCATCGGTTACGCCGAAATAGAAGGAAGTCTTGCCATCGGTATAGAAATAGGAATTCTTACCCCAGTTGGCTATCTTGGCACCAGCAGGACATGAAGTCTTCCAGTAATCTACATCACCCAACCACTTGCTATGCGCCAACTTAGCAGCCATCATCATCTTCAGGTCTGCATCGCCCAGTGTAGGCAAGACAATGGCCATATCGCCATCTACGCTTCGCATGATGTTATCCATATCCACCGCCTGGTTGATACCCATCAGGAGGGTCTGAAGACTGCGATTGCTCTGCATCATCGGCAGGAACTGTTCACCATTTACATTCATGAAGATACCTGCCAGGGCATCATCCGGCATCGATTTCACATAACTGCCCTTGATAGGACGATAGTTTTGTACCGCCTTCTGCAGCGCCTTGTCGATGGTTTCATTAAAGGAGAATGTCTCACCCTGAATCTGCAGGATGCCATCCTTTACCTCCATATCGGCAGCGATGACCACCTGCGAAGGATCGGTATCCTTAGGAGCACCCAGGGTAAATGGAGCTACGAACTTCTCAGGCAAAGCCTGTGCCTGAGCCACCATAGCCATAGGAGAAGTGAGGGTCTGCAGACGTTCGTACATAGGAGAAACGGTGATGCCATCCTCCTCTTCTGCTTTCAGATATTTTACCATCTGCTGCTGGAGCTGAGCCTGGGCATCAGCCACCACAGGACCCATCACGAGGAGCGCCTGACCAGAGAAGCCCACGAGCCACGAATCCTTCAATACTGCGAAATGAAAGCCTTTGCGCTCCTTCACTTCCGAAGCAATGCGCTTCTTGGCAAGCGAGGCAAGCCAGTCTTCCACATCCCCCTCATCGCTCACCTTGGCACAGAGACCGAGGTTGCCATCGGCACTCTCGAAGAGATAAAGTTTTTCAGAGATATCGATGCCACACTTATCTACATCATCCACGTGGAGCAGAGACTTGAGCATACCCGCCTTGTCTTCCGCATTCTTATCGAAAGCCATCTGCTGCAAATCCACCGAGATAAGAGCTGTACTTTTCTTAGGAATGGCATTGAGATAATCGCTGCCAGAGCATGAGCTTAACACTACAACGAGAAGTGCTAAGCTCATCAAAACCAAATTCTTATACAATCTTTTCATTATACTAACACTCATATAATCTTCTTATATTCTTCTTGCAATATGCGCCATGTGAACAGCTACAAGTCCCGCCGTTTCCGTGCGAAGACGACTGGTACCCAGGGATACGCTCTCGTAACCATTCTCCAGGGCAAGACGAACCTCATCTATAGAGAAATCGCCTTCTGGGCCTACCAATACCGTGATATCAGCAGCATCCTTGCCATCAGTATCATCAGATAATGAGGAGATTTCCTGGAAGAAATCCTTCTTCTCTACTTCTTCGTAGCAATGACAGATAAACTTGCGACCCGGACGAGGAGTCTGGATAAACTCCTTGAAGCTCTCCAACTCATTCACGACCGGTTTCCACGCCTTGTGACTCTGCTTCACGGCAGAGATGACAATCTTATCTATCCTAGGAGTCTTCACTACCTTTCGTTCAGAAAATTGACAATTGAGGAAAGAGAGTTCATCGAACCCGATTTCCGTAGCTTTCTCAGCCATCCACTCTATACGCTCCATCATCTTGGTAGGTGCAATGGCAAGATGGATATGCCCCTTCCATGCACGTTCCTGAGGCATATTCTCCTTGATTTCATAAAGACAGCGCTTACTGGAGGCTGCTGTCACCTCTGCACGATAGAAAGACCCTTCCCCATCCATAAGGAAAATCTCATCACCACCCTTCAGTCGCAACACTCTCAGCGCATGGGTAGCCTCCTCTGCGGGCAATTCTACCTGGTTTGCCGCATCCGGCACATAGAAATATCTAACCTCTTTCATTCGTTATCAATTATCTATCATCAATGATCAATCAGTCAAGTTCTTTTCATCCTTTTCTTCCTGGCGGCGCTTCATCTCATCACGGATAAAGGAAGCTCCCTCGTAGTTTTCTTCTTCTACCGCTTTCTCCAGTGCTTTCTTGAGAAGTGAATCCGGTAATCCCACGATAGGAAGTGCCACACTCATCACATCCTTGCGGAAAGGGGTAGTGAATTTCTGAAGCACCTCCATATTGGTAAAGATCTCCAGACCGGCAGTCACCGCCAGCAGGACAGCCTCATCCTGAGGAAGTGAATACGCTGATCCAGAAGTAGCATTCACCAGTTTTGCCTTAGGTCCTATGTTTCCATTGGCCTCGAAAACAACGTGATAGGCTTGAGGACCCTGTTCACAAATCATTCTAGCCAACACATCTACCAGATGCGGATGCTTGACATCCTTATCAAGCTGACGAAACTTGATTTCATTAGCCATCGGCTTATCTGTTACAATGGAGAGTGCACGTTCCTCCTCTGCATCAGTAAGAGTGACAACACAAGCCTCCTCTGCATCAGGAATTGCAAAAGCTCCCTGATAAACTAATTTTATTTTTTCCATTTTCATTATCCTTTCTTTGGTCTAAACAATACAGCAAAGGCTACACCGACCACGAGTGCATAACCTGCGAAGATAAACCAGCAAGTCTGCCAATCGCCCATCAAATATCCATTCTCCCAATGACAATAATGGTTGATCACCTGTCCTGCAAGAATTGTACCAACAGAGGCTCCCAAACCATTGGTCATCAGCATGAAAAGTCCCTGGGCAGAAGCACGCACCTTAGGCTCGCACTTCTGATCTACAAACAGTCCACCCGATACATTGAAAAAATCGAATGCCACACCATAGACGATGCATGAGAGTATAAAGAGGGTTACGCCTGGGAAAGCAGGGTTACCCAATCCGAAGAATCCGAAGCGGAATACCCATGCAAACATAGCAATGAGCATCACCACCTTGATGCCATAGCGCTTGAGGAAGTATGGAATCAGGAGTATGCAGAGTGCCTCCGCCACCTGGGAAATAGAAACCAGGAGAGTGGCATTATTGGCTGCAAATGTATCCAGCATCGAAGGATCGCCCTTGAAACTGGTGATGAACGGAGTAGCATAACCATTGGTTACCTGCAGGCTCATACCCAGCAGACCCGAGAAGATGAAGAACATCGCCATCTCGCGGCTCTTGAAGAGCTTGAAGGAATCGAAGCCCCAGGTCTCCATCCAGCTGCGTGCCTCTTTCTTCACCAACGGGCACTGTGGCAGGCTGAAGCAGTAGAGGAAGAGGACGATGCCCAATACTCCAGATACCAGGAACTGGAAGTGGGTATATTGGAACTTATGTGCATTTTCGGTAAAGAGGAACATAAACGAACCGTTATCCCAGGTTGCACAGTTGACAATCCACATGGTAAGGATGAATCCTACGGTACCGAAGACGCGGATTGGAGGGAAATCCTTCACGGTATCAAGTCCATGATTCTTCAGAATGGTGAACGCCGAAGTATTTGACAGCGCCAGCGTAGGCATATAGAAAGCTACGCTGAAGGTATAGATCGCCATGAAGACAGTCTCGTTAGGAGTAGCACTCGCCTCTCCCATCAGGAAAAGAGCTATCATCGACAAGCCGGCCAGGAGATGGCAATAGCCCAAGAGGCGTTGCGGCTGCACATACTTGTCAGCAACAATACCCATCAATGTAGGCATAAAGATAGAAACTATACCCTGGATGGTATAGAACCAGGAGATTTCAGCACCCATCCCGGCCTTGCCGAAATAGTTGCCCATAGATGTGAGATAGGCTCCCCAAACTGCGAACTCCAGAAAGTTCATCAGCGCCAAGCGAACTTTTAGATTCATTTTCTTATTATATATTTCCTTATGGTTTTAATATTCTTTTTCTGTCTGCTGCGTCCTCCTTCTCAAGGGATACGCCATTGCAGATTATATCTTGCAAAGATACACAAAATCTCTTAAAGAACGCAGATTTTTTAAGAATATCCGCAAAAAAGCTAGTTTATTTAACAAATAATATGTAATTTTGCAGCCGAAATCAAAACAAAAGATAAAATGTTATTAAAGTTTTTCCTAACGTGTAATAAGATTGGCGCCTTTACGCTAGGTGGAGGCTACGCCATGATACCTATCATGGAGAGAGAATTCGTGGATAAGAACAGATGGATGGACAAACAGGAATTTATGGACATCATGGTGGTGGCTCAAACTACCCCGGGTATCTTCGCCATTGATATGGCGAGCCATATCGGCTACAAGATGAAGGGTGTATGGGGCGGCATAGTGGGGGCTGTCGGCATCGCCCTGCCTTCTATCATCGCCATTCTCATCATCGCCATGTTCTTCCAGCAGTTTAAGGATAATTACTGGGTGGGCAAGTTCTTTGCCGGCGTTCGTCCTGCCGTGGTGGCGCTGATTGCGGCTCCTTGCTTCAAGATGGCAAAGACGGCGAACATCAACCGCTACAATATCTGGATTCCGTTTGTATGCTGTGCGCTGATTGCTGCATTCGGCATCTCGCCTATCTATATCATCACAGCTGCCGGCGTGCTTGGCTGGCTTTATGGCAAGTACAAGAAGCAAAGCTAATCATAAAGTTAAAAGTTCAACGCTAAAAGTTCAAAATTCAAAGTAAGAAAAAATGCTATTTCTGAAGTTATTTATCATATTTACCAAGATTGGTACATTTAATTTTGGTGGAGGATATGCGATGCTGTCGCTCATCCACAACGAAACCGTAGTAAAGAACCATTGGCTCACCAATGCCGAGTTTACGGATATCGTGGCTATCAGCCAATCTACTCCGGGCCCTATCGGCATCAACTGCGCCACATACGTGGGCTATACCGCCTGTCTTCATGCCGGTTATCCTACCTGGGCAGCCTGGGCGGGTTCCTTCCTGGCATCCCTTTCCATCATGTGGCTGCCATTCATCATCATGATTCTCATCAGCCGTTATCTGATGACTCACAAGGATTCCAAGATTGTGAAGGACATCTTCGCAGGTCTTCGCCCTGCCATCATCGGACTGATTGCTGCAGCAGCTGTGCTCTTGATGAATAAGGAGAATTTTGGATCGCCAACAGAAGATCCATTTGCATTCGGTGCCAGCGTAGCATTGTTCCTGGGTGCATTCTACTTCACCAAGGCCAAAAAGGCAAATCCGATATTGCTGCTTTTCATCTGTGGAATCATCGGGTTGTTTATCTTCTAAACAACCCACCCTTCTAAAACATCCCATACGTCCAGAGCCAGCGGTCATCGGACGAAGAGAAAAGTAAAGGGCTAAAGCCTTCAGAAAAGGGCAAAAAAAAATTGATTGTCTCCCGACAACCAATCTTTTATTAACCTTAATAATCTAATACCATGAAAAACACGTTGCAAAATTACAAATAATCCTGCAACTTTCCATATTTTATTGCAAAAACCTACAGAGATTTAACTCTCTTTAAAGGTTTTTCCATTCCATTTAAAACTTCTTTGCAATTTTATTGCATTTACTGCCTTTTTATCATCAGCAGAGAGCAAGGGCAAAGACAGGCGTACAACCAGCGAGTTTTCGTTCTGCAAGAGCAAGGCACTCACCATTCTAGGTTCTATCATCGCCTTCAGTTCTGCAAAGCGAGTTTCGCTCATCGTATCCGGTTTCTGGATAAGGCTTTCTGCCAAATCCTCCATTCGCTTGCCATCCAGGAGACGAGTGGCATCCATCTTCTTCCAATCCTGATTATAGAAATAGAGCTCACTCTCCTTCTCGGGACCTGCGAAAGTCTTGACTACGCAGAGCACGGAATCTCCGTTTTCCACAGGCAACTTTTTCATCTGCAAGGTAGAAGCCTTGGTCATACGGATCTGCACGAAGTCCTGGGTCAGCGTATCCATCACGCTCACCTCTTCCAGGAGATTCTTCACTTCAGCCTTCACTCCCATCTCCTGCAACTCAGCAAATTCGAGTCGCATGTTCTTGTTGAGACAAGGCATTACTTCATCAGGCATCGAAACCAGCAGGTCTTTCATCGACTTGGCTTCCATGCCCAAGCTTGCCATCATCAGGCAAGAACATAATATATATTTTATCTTCTTCATCACTACAATTCCTTAGACCACTTCTTTCCCCAAGGGGTAAAGAGCCATGCAAGAAAGGCCAATGCTACTATTGAGCACACAGCAAAAGTTAAAGCCAATGTATTCATATTATTTATCTTTTAGAAATTAATAACCCAATCACAAATAAAATGACAGTCAAAAACACACCCCAAAAAATCGCCCAGTAAGAATCCACCCGATCGGTCTCAACAATACCAAACAGAGCAGCCAATCCACCTAATACCATAACGGTAAAAGTGGACTTACTCATATCAAAGAAATACTTCACGACGCTTTCTCTGACAAACTTAGCCTTTTCCTTTTCTTCTTTTGCTGCCATATTACCCAAACTATAAAATTAGAGATTCTCCAAGAATTTCTTGCCCCATTTTGTATGAAGCCAAAGTGCTATAGCACCTGCAACGACCGTAATCGTCGCATAAATCATAACCAATCCTTCCATATTTCTCTATTTTCCGACAAAAGTACAGAAAATAATTGTAATCTGCAAGTTTTTTCGTATTTTTCTATCCAATAATCGCTAAAAAAACGAAAAAGAGGAAAGTGTTTCTGGCGAAACACTTCCCTCTCTAATTATCTAATCTTTTAATCGTACTGTCTTCCTAAAGAAGAGAGGATTACTCCTCAACAGCAGCCTGCGCCGCAGCCAAACGTGCAATAGGCACGCGGAATGGAGAACATGAAGCATAGTTCATACCAACCTTAGCGCAGAACTTAACTGATGAAGGCTCACCACCGTGCTCACCGCAGATACCTGTACGGAGGTTAGGACGGGTAGCACGACCATTCTCTACTGCCATCTTGATGAGCTGACCAACACCCTCCTGGTCGAGAACCTGGAATGGGTCAACCTTCAAGATCTTCTTCTCCATGTATGCAGGGAGGAATGAAGCGATGTCGTCACGAGAGTAACCGAAGGTCATCTGTGTCAAGTCGTTAGTACCGAATGAGAAGTACTGAGCCTCTTCTGCAATCTGACCTGCAGTAAGGGCAGCACGAGGAATCTCAATCATGGTACCAATCTCGAACTCAACCTCTACGCCGTACTCGATGAATACTTCCTTAGAAGTAGCGAGGATGATAGCCTTCTGCTGCTTGAGCTCCTGAACAGTACCGATGAGCGGAACCATGATTTCTGGACATGGGTTGTAACCTTCCTTCTTCAACTCGCAAGCTGCACCGAGGATGGCACGAGTCTGCATAGCTGTAATCTCTGGGAATGTGATACCGAGACGGCAACCACGGTGACCGAGCATAGGGTTGTTCTCTGCCAGAGAGTTCACACGCTTCTTGATTTCCTCTATGCTTACGCCCATTTCCTTAGCCATAGTCTCCTGACCAGCCCTATCGTGAGGTACGAACTCGTGGAGAGGTGGGTCGAGCAAGCGGATGTTCACGTGGCAGCCATCCATAGCCTTGAGGATGCCGTAGAAGTCAGCCTTCTGATATGGTAGGAGCTTGGCAAGAGCCTTCTCACGACCCTCAACAGAGTCTGCCAGAATCATCTCACGCATGGCAACGATCTTCTGATCATCAAAGAACATGTGCTCTGTACGTGTCAAACCGATACCCTTGGCACCGAATGCACGAGCTACCTCAGCATCGTGTGGAGTATCTGCATTGGTACGGATCTCCATCTTTGTATATTTGTCGCAGAGGTCCATCAGCTCCTTGAAGTCGCCAGAAAGCTCTGCAGCCTTTGTCTCAATCTGTCCTGCGTAAACCTGACCTGTAGTACCGTTCAGAGAGATGTAATCACCCTCCTTGTAAACTACGCCCTCAATCTCAACAGTCTTAGTCTTGTAGTCAACGTTGATAGATCCAGCACCAGAAACGCAGCACTTACCCATACCACGAGCTACAACGGCAGCGTGAGAAGTCATACCACCACGAGCGGTAAGGATACCCTCGGCAGCCGACATACCAGCGAGGTCCTCAGGAGAAGTCTCGATACGAACCATGATGACCTTCTTGCCATCCTCGTGCCACTCCTGAGCATCGTCAGCGTGGAATACGATCTGACCGCAAGCAGCACCTGGAGAAGCAGGGAGACCCTGAGTGATGACCTTAGCTCTAGAGAGCGCCAGCTTATCGAATACTGGGTGCAAAAGCTCATCGAGCTTCTGAGGCTCACAGCGGAGGATAGCAGTTTTCTCATCAATCATACCCTCGTGGAGGAGATCCATAGCAATCTTCACCATAGCGGTACCAGTACGCTTACCGTTACGTGTCTGGAGGAACCAGAGCTTGCCTTCCTGTACGGTGAACTCCATGTCCTGCATATCGTGATAGTGGTGCTCCAACTTATCCTGGAGAGCGTCGAGCTCCTTGTAAAGCTCAGGCATAGCCTCTTCCATAGAAGGATACTTAGCTACGCGCTCCTCCTCAGAGATGCCAGCACGCTCAGCCCAGCGCTGAGAACCGATCTTTGTAATCTGCTGTGGTGTACGGATACCAGCTACTACGTCCTCACCCTGCGCATTGATAAGATACTCACCATTGAAGAGGTTCTCGCCATTACCTGCGTCACGAGAGAAGCAAACACCAGTAGCAGAAGTCTCGCCCATGTTACCGAATACCATCGCCATGACAGAAACTGCTGTACCCCACTCATCAGGAATACCTTCCATCTTACGGTAGAGGATAGCACGCTCGTTCATCCATGAACGGAACACAGCGCAGATAGCACCCCAAAGCTGATCGATTGGGTTAGTAGGGAAATCCTGACCAGTCTGCTCCTTGATAGCAGCCTTGAAGAGCTCAACGAGCTTCTTGAGAGACTCTACAGAGAGGTCCTTGTCGAGAGTAACACCCTGCTCTTCCTTCACCTTTTCGATGATAGCCTCGAATGGGTCGATATCTTCCTTGTTAACTGGCTTAAGACCCATAACAACATCACCATACATCTGTACGAAACGACGATATGAATCGTAAACGAAATGAGGATTACCGGTCTTCTTGACCATACCCTCAGCCACCTCATCATTCAAACCAAGGTTGAGGATTGTATCCATCATACCTGGCATAGAAGCGCGAGCACCTGAACGTACTGAAACGAGGAGAGGATTCTCTACGGAACCGAACTTGCTGTTCATCAATGCCTCTGTATGAGCTACAGCGGCAGTTACTTCGTCCTGAAGAAGTTCCTTGATTTTTTCCTCACCAACCTCATAATACTCGTTACAGGTATCAGTTGTGATGGTGAAACCTGGAGGAACAGGTACACCAATAAGGTTCATCTCGGCGAGGTTCGCACCCTTACCGCCAAGAACTTCACGCATCTTCGCATTTCCTTCGGCTTGTCCATTGCCGAACGTATAAACTCTTTTTTCGTTCATTTTGTTATAGGTTCAAAAATATTATATAATTCTAGTTATTATCAATTTTTTGTTGATGATGCAAATATACAACATTTCTCTGAAACTACCAAACTTTTATACTCTTTTTTGCTATCTCGAGATTACATTTTAAACTGTTGTCGCACACACGGGACTATTTTTAACAATCTACTATCAATATGCAACGATTGAGAGGAATTTATAAGTTGACAAAGAAAGAGATTCTGACAGTTTGAGAGGCTGAATACCCCCTCAAGGCCGCCTTTTCCTACGTCGCGACGCGGGAATTATTACGTCGGGACGCAGGAATTGCTACGTCGCGACGTAGGAAAATGGGCACCGGGAGAGGAAAGGTGAGGGTGTGTCATAAGAAAGTCTTCCGCCAGGCGTCCCGGCGGATTTGACCCCGGCAGGCGTCCCGGCGGATTTGCAATCCGTCGTTAAAAAAGGTTCGACC
>OKVK01000531.1_pt1 | contig 25058 bp, 12 predicted proteins | sample 1604771 | NCBI WGS metagenome assembly OKVK01 (sample SAMN01760906, study PRJEB22395) | human gut metagenome | reverse complement strand
TGTTGCTCAGGTACTTATAAAAAATGCTAACTCATAGTGCTGCGGAAATTAGGTTCTCTGGTGTCAAGTTTACCTTGATCTTTGACTTCGCCGCTCCGGTGAAGGAACTCGGTGCGCAGCTCGGCGAAATCGTCAGCGGTACCAGCGACTACTTCCGTAGAACCGATGCTTGGACGAAGGGCAAGGACGGAAAGCCCAGCCTGGAGATGCAGGTGGCCGACTATGCCAGCCAGCTTGACATCATTGAGAAGGGTGATTATGAAGTCTATGTGAAGAACCACCTTTGGCAGGGAAAGAACAGCCCCGAGCTTCGTGCACTGACCGATGGTATTGCTGCCCTGGCCAAGGTCGTAGAGGATGCCAACAGCAACGAGAACTCCTACAAGAGTGCATGGGATGCTTATACGGATGCAAAGCGTCAGTTTGACGGTTTCTACTGGACTTGGTATTATACGGATAAGGCCATGAAGGAGACCTATCAGGCTGACTACGACAAGATAAAGAAAGATATCGAAGACTTCGGTACGCTGGCGAAGCAAAAGTACGACGCAGGCGCGGCCAAGGAACTGAAGACGGCTGAGTTTACGGAAAACTTCAGCCGGCAGTTTAATACGCTGAAGGACAATATCGGTACCTCTGGCAACGCTTGGCTCAATATCAGCGATACGTATCAGGATGGTTTGAGCTCGTTCAACGCCGCTCAGGAGGAGATACACACCCAGATGCCGGACGACGGCAACTATGCCGATTGGAACGAAGAGGCTCTCAACGCCATGCGCTCAGCGTGGAAGATGGTGAGCGACCTGTACAAGACCATCGATGCCGACAAGACGAAGGCTTCTGAGCTGAAGGAGAACTTCCGCACGCTGAAGGAAGCACAGGTGGTGGTCATCAATGCCACGAAGGACGAGTATCTCGCCAAGCATGTCGATGCCGAAGCCAAGAAGGCTGCCGCCGACCAGCTCCTTTCCGCTCTGGAGGACGACTTCCAGTATCTGGAGAAGAGCGACGATGTGAACCAGAAGTATGCCAACCGCGTCAAGGAGATCCGTACCGCTATCAATGCCCTCAAGGACAAGGTGGCCAAGGACTACAAGGCACCCCACAATATCCGCACGGCCAGCTATGATGCCGACCGCGATGCCATCCAGGCCAAGATCAGCAGCTTGCGTAGCGATGCTGGTGCCATCATTCAGAACTACGAGAACTATCAGAAGTTGCTCAAGGCGCTGGGCACTGAGACGGGCTTGCAGAAGAAGCTCGACGACGCCAAGGCTGCTGTGGCCAAGATGAAGCCAGCCGCCGAGGGCGATACGTATGATATGGCTGCCCACTTCCAGACGACGGCTGCCGGCCTGCAGAAGACCATCGACGAGATTAAGGCCGCCATTAAGGACTACGAGGACGCACTGAAGACGCTGCGTACGACTGTCGGCCCGAAGACGCTCGTCGTTGCCACTCCGGCCACGGAGGTGACAGGCAAGACCTACGGCGAGCGCATCACCAAGCTCCAGACAGAGATCGACCGTGTGGCAAGCAACTTCAGTGCCGCCAAGAAGAAGCTCGATGCAGACCTTCTTGCCGCTTTGCTGGACGTGCAACTCAAGGAGACCATCCTCACCGACGCCCAGGCCCTCAATGCTGCCTTCGCCAATGACAAGGTCAATTCCGACAAGACTGCCAAGATAGAGGCTGCCAAGGCGATGTATGATGCCGCCAGCAAAGTCGTCGATGCCATCAAGGCTGATATCGATGAGTATAAGGGCGTGCCCTATGAGTATTACAATGTGACGTGGACGGAGGACAACCTCGGACTGAAGTATGACGAGTTGCTCCAGGATCTCAACGAGATCGAAGCCAACGCCAACACGCAGAAGGCCAAGATCCAGGCTGTTGCAGCCACCGAGGATGACATCACCGAGGCCAATGCAGTAGAGGCTATGTCCTTGTTGAGCGTCATCAAGGGTGACGTTGACGCTATCAACGACGCACTGAGCGAGTTGCTGACGCGCGTGAACGCCCAAAAAGCACATGTCAATGCGGAGAAGCAAGCATATACCGACTTCATCGGAAATCAGTATTATTATTACCCGAAGGGTGCTGAGCTGGTCAGCCGTACGCTGACGGAGGCAAAGAACGCATTTGTTATCCCCGGCGAGAGCATCGACCCACAGATTCAGGCTACGACCACCAAGCTCGAAGCACTGAAGGCGGAGGCTGCTACGGCGCGCGCCAAGGAGATCCTCCAGGAATCATGCAAGGATAGCTATGATGCCGAGGGCCATGTCGTCAAGGGCATCACCAGTCGTCTCAACGACTTGCAGCTGGAGGCCAATGCGCTCAAGGCGATGGCCACCGACTCCACGGCCAACTATAATGCCTACCAGAAGCTGAAGGAAAACTTTGACGGACAGAAGATAGATATTTGGAACTATACCTATGGCTCTGGCTATTACGCGAAAAATTACTATTCCCCGCACTATGGCTTCGTCAGTGCTTTCGATGCGGTGAGGACGCGTATCAACCAAAAGACGGATGGTACGAACGCAGCCTATTACCTCGGACTGCTCGCCTATCCCGACGGCGTGCACTTCAAGGAGCGCGAGGCTATAAAGCAGGCCATCGAGGATGCCTACAAGGCAGGTAAAGCCTGGACGGGTTCTTTGGAGTACAGTTACAATAGCTATAAGTATGAGCCGGTGCTCAATAAGGAGATAGTCAGACGTATGACGGATCTTTCCAACGTGCTCAAGATGATTCCCAAGCAGGCTTATGACGACTGCACCAACTATAAAACCCAGGTGTACGAACTCAACCTGAAACAGGAACTTTGGGATGAGGTGAACGGTTTGTTCAACGCTTCCGATCTCCGTCCTGAGACGCTGAAGCCCTATCTCAGTCAGCTCGGCGATCTCCTGAAGCGCATCAAGGAGCAGAAGGCGCTGGTGGAGAAGTACTATGCCGAGGGTCTGACGACCACCAACAACTCGATGGTCAGCGAGGCTTACCGTTCCATCAAGCTCGAACTCGACGGCTTGAAGGCCTTCATCGAGGGCAATAGCGACTACAACGCTGTCATTGCTGGAGACAACCTCACCCGTTACAATACCTTCTGTGCCAAGGTGCAGGAGACGGAGAACAAGTATGGTGAGGGTACGGCCCAGATTGCTGGCTACCAGAATATTTCTACGGAGGAGCTCAAGGAGCTGGTCAATGTGGAGAGCATCATCGCTGCCCAGGAGAACATCTATAAGTATGCCGCCCTCATCAAGAACTTGAAGGACGATGCTGCTTCCACCTACGCGGAGACCACGTCGCCCGCTCTTTGGGATATCGCCGAGGCCAACGCCAAGAAGGCTCAGGAGTACACGGATCAGATCGAGGCTTACAAGAAGGAGCTCGACTTGGCAGTCAATACGGCTGTGAGAGCCAAGTTGGAGGAGATGCTTGCCAACCTCAACGACAACCAGCTCGCTCCCGCCAAGGAAAAGGTGGCTGGCTTCGACAAGAACGTACGCGACAACGCCTTTGCGAACGTGCAGGAGTTCTACGACAGAGTCAGTGCCGACGACTACAAGAAGTCGCAGTTGCTCGTGAGCAACCTCGATGCCGACTGGAGCTTCTTTGGCATGGTGTCCAACCTGCTCGTCGCCGACCTGGAGCAGGCTGCACAGAACGAGTGGAAGGCCCTCTACGAGGGTGTCTATGTAGGTGTGGACGGTACGCTGACAGAGGGCGACGACCGCTACGCTGGTGCCAAGGCCGACAACGAGAAGTGGCTTGCCGCCCTGGAAGGCTTCGCATATGAGGGCAAGGATGACGATTTCAAGTCTTACAAGGACTGCGTCGCCAAATACCTCACTCCGGCCACGGAATTGGCTGCCAAGGCTGCCGATGGCACGTTCACGGGCAAGATCGCTGATCTGCAGCGCTATATCAATGCGTTCTACGCAGAGGCTGGTGCTGTCTATACCAGCGCCAAGGCCAAGGCCGACGCATACGATGCCAATATCAAGAACTTCGACCAGCTGACCATCGACTACAATACCGTCACGGAGCGCATCAAGGCTGCGCAGGACTATTATGGTGCATTCAATGTGGCAAGCAGCCGCATAGAGGCCAATATCGCCTCGACGTTTGACCAGGTCAAGCGTTGGCAGGCTGACCTCACACGCCAGAACGCTTCGCAGGAGATGAGCAAGCGCATCTATGGCCTGACTATCGGCGAGGACAAGCAGTGGTACGACTGCCACAGCATCAAGATTCTCAGCATCGATGGTATCTACAACGCGGCCAACCAGGCCGAGGTTGATGCGATCAAGGCCGACATTGTTGCTATCGAGACCCAAAAGCGCGAGGCTTTGGACAACCTCACGGGAACGGCTGCTGACGAGGTCAAGGCATACTATGACGAGCATTGCAAGAACCTCGCCAAGGAACTTGACGATCTGCTTAAGGAGTTTGACGAAAACGCTACCCCGGCAGAGGCGAAGAAAGACGCTGGCTTGCTGGCTCTGGAGAAGAAGGTGGCGCAGGCTCGCATGGGGCTCATCAAACTCGTGAATGCCGAACTGATCGAGGGTGTAGCCAGCAGCTTGGGTACACTGGTTTCGCAGGCTGAGTCGACATACGACGATGTCAACACTACCTACGATGGAGTATATACGCCCGTGAAGGTGGAGTACAAGTCTGCATTGGACGCTTGCCGCGAGGAACTCGATGGCGTGAAAAACCTCATCACCTCTTATGGCGACGAGATTGTGACCTACAAGACGAAGATCATCCACCTCCTCAACGTGTTGATAGACCGCATGGGTGCTACCCGCATGGATATCATCGAGGTCAACAAGCCCTATGTTGCCCACGCCAAGGCAATGAAGGACCTTCAGAATGCCTATGACGCTCTGGTGGCTGAGCAGACCAGGGTGAAGGAGCTGATAGCGTCTTATCAGCATGCTTCCGAAGCGCGTGAACACTCAGATTGGCAAGGATTAGGGGAGATGTTCTATTTTGAGGGCGGCAAGTCCTACATGGAGAACTACGAGAAGCTGTTCTTCAATGAGGCCAGTGAGAAGGCCGAGGTGGTCAGCGACGTCCTTGAACAGGCTGCCAAGACGCTGGAGGAAGGCCCTGTGTCGGCCATTCTGACCGATAGCCAGGTGGAGTCGTACAAGGACGGTTGCCTTAACGAGGCCTATGCGAAGCTTGCAACGGTAGAGGCGTTTGGAGCTTGGAAAGAGACACTAAGCGTGTATCAGTCCAATGTTTTCAGCGCTCGCTACGACATGGAGAAGTCGTTCAATAAATCTGGAACAAACATCTATGACGAGGACAATACGCTGTGGGAACAGTTTAACAACTTGGAGCGCGCTTGTCAAAACTTCGACAATTATCGCAACTTCGTTGACATTTACCGTATTCTTCCCACGAAGGACATCAACGGAAATGCATGGCTGAATCCTGATGGTAGCGAGGCTTGGCAAAAGGAGATCAACTATTCGAAGGACGAGGAGTATGGCGTGAAGTTGGTCGCTGCTACGTCTGAGTCTTTGGTCGAGTCGATGAATGCTCTCAGAACTTCCATCGAGGAGAACACGTATGTGCTCGGCGACGTCACCGAGGACGGCGTTGTCCTGACCGACGACTACCTCGCCGTGCTCAACGCTTTGCTCGATCCGGAGACCCTGGAGGGTGGCAAGGTGTTTGCCGCTGCCGACGTCAACCGCGACGGCAAGATCTCCATCGCTGATGTGACCCTCATTGCAGCCAAGGTGACCAATGGTCTCTGGCCGTCGCTGGGTGGCACTCTGAACGCTCCGATGGTGGGATCCGAAAACCTCACCGTCTCGGCAGAAGACAACAACGGCGTACAGCGCATCGCTATCAATCTCGAAAACCGCAAGGACTATGTGGCTTGCCAGATGGACATCATCCTGCCCGCAGGCATGACGGTGGTGGGTGAGAGCGTGGGCAACCGTGCCAACGGTCACGCACTCTACTCCAAGGACATCGACGGCGTACACCGCGTGGTCATCTCTACGATAGAGAACAACAGCTTCACCAATGGCTCCGCCATCCTCTACCTCGACGTGCAGGGCGGCAGCATCGACAAGGTGGCGCTCGACAAGGTTATCTTTGCCGAGGCCAACGGCCGTGAGACGTACATCACGGGCAGTGATGCGACCGGCATCAGCGGCATGGAGGCCGAGGGCAGCCTGAAGCAGAAGATCTATACTGTGGGCGGTCAGTTGCTGGATAAGGTGAAGCAGGGCATCAACATTGTCCGCAACGCCAACGGCAAGACCCAGAAGGTTACTGGTAAATAATCATATACATCGGTAATTTTTTCTCAATTACGAGGGCGTGGTTGCCACGTATGTGACAGCCGCGCCTATTTTTGACAATAACAACGACAACATACATCTTCTAAACGTAAATAGTTATGTTTAAGATTACAACAAGTTTCAAAAGAATGGCCTTGATGATGGTCTTGGCCATAAGCGGGACGATCTCTGTCCTTGCTGGCAACCGACTTGTGCTCAACGACGGTGGTCCCATTGCCATCAAGCCGGGCGAGACGAAAGAGATCACTGTGAACCTCGTCAATGACGAGGTGATCTATGCGATGCAGTTTGATATGGACTTCACTTCCCAGCAGGTCGAGATAGTCCCGGGTAGCTTCAAAATCAACGAGGACCGCATAGACCGTGAATGCTTCATTGCTACGATGATCCAGCAGCCTGATGCGAAGTGGCGCATTGCCCTCCTTACCAAGGACTTCACCCCAATCGCAGGCACTGAGGGCGCACTGGGTACATTCAAAATTCGTGCTACGTCCAACTTCTCTTCTGCTGATGATGCACAGATCAGGTTCTCCACTTGCAGTGGAGGCAACCGCCAGGGCAAGAAGGTGCTTATCGACTGTCCCACCTATCAGGCTATCACGCCGATGGTGGGAAGCCTTAGCACTGGCGAGCAGGCGTTCTCCATCAAGCCAGGCGGCACCCACAAGGTGGACGTCGTGCTGAAGAACGATATTTATTTCTGCGGTCTTCAGGCCGACATCACGCTGCCCGAGGGTTTGCATGTCGAGAAGAAGAGTAACGGGAAAATGATTTTCCAGTATAGTGAGCGCTTGTCAAGCAATTTCGCCATCTCTTCCAAAGAGAAGAATGGCATCGTGCGTGTCGCACTCTCTTCTTTGCCTATCGACAAGATCCAGCCTTACAAGGATGGCGATGGTGTGATCTTCTCGTTCAATGTCGTGGCCGACCCGGACTTTGCGACGGACGAGACCTCAGCCATCGTGTTTTCCAATGTACTTGCTGCCAATGAGACGACGGAGTACTCACTCGACATCACGGACGCCCATGTCTCTGTGACGAGTCTTAAGCCCATCAACGAGGCTGCTTATGCGCGCCTTACCGAGGAAGTGGCTGCCCTGCAGAAGGCTCTCGACGACGCCAAGGCAAAGGTGGCCGAGGAGTGCCCGGATGTGGCCGGAAACTACGCTGAGACGGTGGAGACCATTCAGAGCTTGATCAATGCCATCCAGTCAGACCTTGATGCCAAGAACGCCGACTGTGCGCTCACGGAGACTTCTACGCTGGACGCCGAGGCCGTGAAGGGTGTCAATGAGGCCATCGCCAAATATCTGGAGGATGCTGCTGCCGCCCAGGCAGAGCATCTGAAGAAACTGGCCAACGAGGCTGCCTATGTACGTTTGACCGAGGAGGTCGCTACCGTGCAGACTCGTTTTGACGAGGTGAAGGCTACCATCGAGAAGGACTATGCCAATGTAGCCGCACAGTATGTTGATACTGAGGCCGCTATCCAGGGTGATATCGACCAGAAGAAGGCAGAGCTGCAGGCTCAGTATAAAGCCGTGAAACTCAGCGAGAATAGCACCATCGACTTGGAGGCCATCAAGGCTGCTATCGAGCAGCTCCTCGCCGATGCGAAGGCTGCCAATGCGAAGCTCGTAGCCAATGAGGCCGCCTATGTGCGTTTGACAGAGGAGATTGCTACCGTGCAGACTCGTTTTGACGAGGTGAAGGCTACCATCGAGAAGGACTATGCCAATGTAGCCGCACAGTATGTTGATACTGAGGCCGCTATCCAGGGTGATATCGACCAGAAGAAGGCAGAGCTGCAGGCTCAGTATAAAGCCGTGAAACTCAGCGAGAATAGCACCATCGACTTGGAGGCCATCAAGGCTGCTATCGAGCAGCTCCTCGCCGATGCGAAGGCTGCCAATGCGAAGCTCGTAGCCAATGAGGCCGCCTATGTGTGTTTGACAGAGGAGATTGCCGCCGTGCAGGCTCGTTTTGACGAGGTGAAGGCCACCATTGAGAAGGACTATGTCAATGTAGCCGCACAGTTTGTTGATACTGAGGCCGCTATCCAGGGTGATATCGACCAAAAGAAGGCAGAGCTGCAGGCTCAGTATGAAGCCGTGGAGCTCGACGAGAATAGCACCATCGACCTGGAGGCCATCAAGGCAGCTATCGAGCAGCTTCTCGCTGATGCAAAGGTCGCCGATGCGAAGCTCGTAGCCAATGAGGCTGCCTATGTGCGCCTGAGCGACGAGATTGCCGCTGTACAGACTCGCCTCGATGAGGTGAAGGCCACTATCGAGAAGGACTACGCCATCGTAGCCGCACAGTTTGTCGGTGTGGAGTCCAGTATTCAGTATGACATCAACAAGAAGAGGGATGAGCTGAAGGCTCAGTATGAGGCCGTGGAACTCGACGAGAATAGCACCATCGACCTGGAGACTATCAAGACTGCTATCGAGCAGCTGCTCGCTGATGCAAAGGCTGCGGCAGAGGCTAACAGCATCGGTTCCATCCAGAGGCTGATGAGCGAGGGCGCAACGTTCTATACGCTCGGCGGCCAGAAGGTCGAGGCTCCTTGCAAGGGCAACATATATATGATCCGTCATGCTGACGGAAGTGTCAAGAAAGTATATATCAAGTAACCAATGCTTGTTAAGGCTGGTTCTAACAATTAGTTAGGAGACTTCCGAAACCATTGAGGGTGAATGGTCTATCGGTCTGATTTTAGAGCCAGCCTTATGGTAAAAGAGTTTACCATACTATCAATTCCAGTTGAACCGGAGAAGTCAGTTCTCGATGTTTTGGAAGGTCTTTGGAAGTCAAAGCGCAGTCGGCGAAGTAGGTGAAATGGACAGCGCATGCGTCGTTGCCTGTTGTTTGGATTCCAGTATCATCAAAAGACTTGCCCTGTCCCCAACGGGGCTACGATCGGTTTCTCATCATTCTGACTTCAAGGAAACAACCTTGGAAGTATAACTTCGTTTGGGATTTTTACGCTTACTGAGGTTTGTGAAAATCTCGTAAGCTGTTTCCCTTTATGAATTTCATTCCATCGGTGGGATGACGAATGTCGACTGTGAAGTCGGGGTCGTCTCCCACCGTTTTGCATCTATCCCCTACCCCCTTGCTCATGACCCAAACTGATAGCTTCACTATAAAAAAGGCGCAGAAAAAGCATCTACGAAATAAAAAAGAGAACTTACGAAAAAGACCCGTTAAACTGCTGGTATTCAAGATAAAACCGTAGTAAACAAAATCGCATAACCAAATTTAAACAAACTTTTTTTGATTTTTTTCTCAAAACAGGGGTTACTTTCCCCTTTTTCTCCTCATTAATATATGAAACACGATTAGTTGCCGTAGCGGAACGGCACACCCGCAGCGACTGCGGGCTCTACTTACTGGACACAATATATATGTATCAAATTTATCGGGGCACCCATCGTGGTGCCCCTCTTTGCGTTTTTACCATCTAATTAACCCGTTTCCATTCGATTTTTGAATCAAGAATTTGCAAGTAAAGAAAGTAAATCCGTATGCGGCTATCAGTTTTTTAGAATGCGATGGCTGATGTATGGATGAAAGTCAGCAGGAATATGGGGTGGTAAGAATCAGAGTGAGACGGAGTGGAATTGGCGTGTAACCTATTGATATACAATGGTAAAAAGGAAAGGAAACAAGCAGAAATCACCTTATCGAAAATGCTTATAGCTGCATTTGCGCTTTTTAAATGCCGATGATCTGCGGCTTTCGTTATTGTCTATACCTTTGCAATCGAAAATCGCGGATGCCACTTCAGGCAGGTGTGGCGCTGCGGCAAGGCAGAGGAAATTAGTCAAAATAATAAAGTACAAATGGAAATACTTGAAAAGTTATTTTACGGATTCCCCGAGTTGTGGGGAGGAGGCGTGGCCCACTCAGTGATGATTCTGGCCCTGGTGATCACGCTCGGCCTGTGCTTGGGCAAGGTTCGGGTGCGCGGAGTTTCGCTCGGACTGGCTTGGGTGTTGTTTATCGGTCTGCTGATGGGCAACCTTCCCATCACCATCGACGAGCATCTGCTCCACTTCCTCAAGGAGTTTGGCTTGATACTCTTCGTCTATTCCATCGGCCTTGAGGTGGGCCCGGGCTTCTTCTCCTCCTTCCGTGGAGGTGGCAAGAGTCTCAATATCCTCAGTATTGTGGTTGTGGCATTGAGTATTGTGACAACCCTTGTGGTCTATTCCTTCTCTGGCACATCCGCTACGACCCTCGTCGGCATCCTCTCGGGTGCCGTGACCAATACCCCGGGACTGGGTGCGGCACAGCAGGCGTTCAGCGACCTGCGCCACATCGATGCCCCATCCATTGCCACAGGCTATGCCATCGCCTACCCTGTGGGTGTGCTGGGTGTGATCCTCTCATTTGTCATCCTCCGCTATGCCCTGCGCATCGACAGACACCATGAGGAGGACGCAGCCAAGATGGGCGCAGGCCACTTGAAGGAGATGACGCTCCACACGTTCTCTGTGCGCCTGACCAACAAAATGGTGGCTGGCGAGACGGTGCGCCAGATCCACGAAGTGCTGAAACGCGATTTCATGATCTCGCGTATCATCCATAGCGACGGCAGTGGCAAGAGTGAAGTGGTCAACGGGTCGACGGTAGTCAACGAGGGCGACCTGCTCCAGGTGGTGGCCCATCCTACGGCCGTGGAGGCCATCGTGGCCCTTGTCGGCGAAAAGGTAGAGGTGGCGCCCGAGACCTTTGGCAAGGATCTGATCACGCGTCGCATCCTTGTGACGAAGCCGGGTGTCAACGGCAAGAGCATCGGCCAGATGGGTATCCGCACGAGCCTTGGCACGAATATCACGCGAGTGAACCGCAACGGTGTGGACCTCATCGCTACCCCGCATCTGAAACTGCAGCTTGGTGATCGTGTGACGGTGGTGGGTACGGAGCTCGCTATTGCTCATACGGAGAAACTCCTTGGCAACCAGATGAAGCGCCTCAATGCGCCCAACCTCATCCCTATTTTCCTTGGTATCATGCTCGGTTGTATCGTGGCCAACATCCCCTTCTTCCTTCCGGGTATCAATGAGAGCCTGCGACTGGGACTCACCGGCGGCCCGCTGGTGGTGGCCATCCTCATCGGTTTCTTCGGCCCGAAATATAACCTCGTGACCTATAATACGATCTCGGCCAACTTGATGTTGCGCGAGGTGGGTATCTGCATCTTCCTGGCCTGCGTCGGACTGGGCACAGGAGCGCCCTTCGTACAAACCCTTGCCACGGGTGAGGGCGCGCAGTGGATTGCCTATGGTGCCGCCATCACGATGGTGCCCATCCTGGTTGGTGGCTTGATAGGCCGCTACGTCTTCCACATCAACTACTACACGATGCTTGGTGTGCTCGCTGGTGCCCATACCAATCCGGCAGCCTTGGCCTACGTTCGCGAGCAGACCTCTGCTGACGCGCCCGCCGTGGGCTACGCCACGGTCTATCCTTTCGCTATGTTCCTGCGCATCGTCACGATTCAGATACTGATCTTTGTATTCGGATAAACGAATGAGAAACGTCAAAACAGAGAATCCTTCTGTGCGCCCCTCGGCAGTAGAAGAGCCGAGGCGGCGGCGCGGAGTGGCCGAAACGGAACTCTGCCACAAGCTCGACCTGCTGCTACGCACAGGGAGCCTGCTCATGGAGAGTGCGGCCGACACCTCGCGCATCCTGCGGACGATGAAGCGCGCGATGGCCTTCCTGGGACTGGACGAGCGCTACATACACCTCTATGTCAACTGGAACGTGCTTATGGTCAACTACAGCGATGAGCTCCACTCGTTTACGAAGTTTCAGCGCTGCGAGCGTCACGGCATCAGTCTGGCCACCATCGCCAAGGTGAGCCGCCTCACCTGGACGGCCATCCGCGAAGACTTCTCGCTCGTGCAGTATGAGAAGGCCCTCGACGACATCCACGATGCGCCACGTGGCTTCACCCCCTGGCAGGTGGCGATAGGTGGCGGCTTTGCCTGCGGTGGCTTCTGCATCCAGTTTGGCTGCGACTGGACCGCATTCTTTTATTGCTCCCTGGCGGCCATCCTGGGTTTCCGCCTGCGGATGTTTCTCCCCACGATGGGTTGCAACAACTACGTCGCCATCGGCATCTCGGCCTTCGTGGCCACGCTGCTGGCTTGGGCGACAGCACTCCTTTCTACTGATCCAGCGATGATGGCGGGCATGCCGTCGTGGATGATCTCCACTACGCCATGGCACCCACTGATGGCGTGCGCGCTATTCATCGTACCAGGTGTGCCGCTCATCAACTTCGTGAGCGACATGCTCGACGGCTATATCGAGACCGGATTCATCCGTGCCGTCAATACGTTGCTCATGGTGCTGGCCATGGCCTTCGGCATCGCCTTTGCCATCAAGGTCTGCGGCATCGACAATTTTGCCAAGACGCTCACCATGACGCCCCATCATGAGTATTGGGAGTATGCCATTGCCGCCGCCGTGTCGGCCATGGGATTCTCCACCATCTTCAACATCCCGCGACGCCTGCTGCCCGTCGTGGCCGTGGGTGGTATCATCGCCGTGTGTGTGCGCAACTTTATCAACCTCGGTCCGAGCAATGGCAACCTCGGCCTGGACATGGGACTGACCATCGGGTCGCTGGCGGGAGCCACGGCGGTGAGTATCGCTGTCATCAAGGCGCGCCACTGGTTTCATGTGCCCCATCAGTGTATCACCATCCCGAGTGTCATCCCGATGATTCCGGGTGTGCTGATGTATCGCGCCCTCTTCGCTTTCATCGAGATGCACGGTGTCGTCGGTGAAGTCACGGTGGGCATGAACAATGCCATCAAAGCTTCGCTGGCTATCATCTGCATCGCCCTCGGCGTGGCTGTGCCCAATCTCTTTTTCCGCCGTTTCATCGAGGATACGCGCAAGCGGAAGTTGCTCGCCATGCTCGTGGAACGAAAAAAGCGCAACGGAGAGTTTGTCACGCCCCATGCCGTAGGAGCGAGAGTGGGTGGACACAGAAGGACAAGAAAGGAAAAAAATCATGCCCGCGATACGCACGAATAGAAACTCTTGTAGTATCTTTGCAAACGGATTTAGACCGATAAGAATGGAAATCAGACAATTGAAATATTTCCTCCAGGTGGCCGAAACGCTCAATTTCTCCAAGGCGTCGCGGAAGCTCTACGTCACGCAGAGTACCCTATCGCAGCAGATTTCCCATCTGGAGCAGGAGATAGGAATGCCGCTCTTTGAGCGCAATTCCCACGAGGTGTATCTCACGGAGGCGGGAAAAGAACTGTTGCCCTACGCCCAAAAGACGGTCAATGCGGCCGGGGCTTGTGCGGACCACATGAACGACCTGCGCGAGATGCTGGCTGGAGAACTCAACATCGGAGTGACATTCTCCTTCAGCAACATTATGGCCGAGACGCTCATCGCGTTTATCCACGCCTATCCCCACGTCAGGCTCAACATCGTCTATCGTTCCATGCAGGAACTGATGGACGGACTGAAGAAGCGTGAACTGGACCTTGTGCTGGCCTTCAAGCCGCTGAAACGGGACAAGGTGATAGACAGCAGAGCGATTTTCAGCAATCGCCTGGCGGCCATCGTCAATGATCACCACCCGCTGGCAAGGCAGCAGAGCGTCACCCTCGCTGACCTTGAACGCTATGATCTCATCCTGCCCTACAAGGGGTTGCAGGCACGCAACGCATTTGAACATCTGCAGGAGGGGCGCGACAACAACTTCAAAATCATGGTGGAGGTCAACAATGTCAATATCATCTTTGACTTGCTGAGCCGCAGTTCGCTTGTCTCCATCCTCTCGGAATCCACCACGCTCACCCAGCCAGGTATGAAGGCTATCCCTATCGATGCGGAGGGCAACGAGATGGACGGCTGTGTGCACCTGCTGCGCGACTCCTATATGAAGTCGTCGGCCCAGGAGTTTATCCGCATGCTCTGTCAATCGACAGCCCTGCTGGCCAATCTCGCCTTCAAAGGTATACTGAGGTAGGCTACCGCAGGAGATGGAGATGCTGTCCATAGCTTCTGCCTTCACGGTCGCCAGCCATTCCTCACACAAGCTTTTTTGTGTTTGATTAGTGTTTTGCAGCATCCCGATGGGGATGCAAAAAGCCACATTCCAACGGGTTTCTCCCTTGCGAATGTGGCTTTGTCTATCGTATAAAGTCTCCACTACCCTGCTATGTGCAACGGTGTGTGGTGTCTTTGCGGACGTTGAAGCGCTTGGTCTTAAAATGTAGCGTGGCGCAGCGGTGTCGTGTATTGGTACGGAAGCCATGCCAACGAGGGGACGTCGCGGAGGAAGAGGAGGAAGGCGTGCTTGCCACGCTCCACACTGCCATACTCCGCGGACAAGCCCATGGCGGCGGCGGAGTTGAGGGTGATGGCATTGAATGCCTCTTCGGGGGTGAGACGCATCTTCGTGCAGGCCAGGGACCAGACAAACTTCATGTCGCCCGACGGCGTGGAGCCTGGGTTGTAGTCGGAGGCGAGAGCGATGGGCAGGCCAGCGTCGATGAAGCCACGGGCCGGGGCAAACCGCATATTAAGGAAGAAGGACGTACCCGGCAGACCAGTGGGCATGGTGACGGCACCACGGAACTGCTCTATGCCTTCCTCGGGGAGTGCCTCCAAGTGGTCGGCAGAGAGTGCACCATGAGCGATGGCAACACGGGATCCACCCGAGAAGGCCAGCTCGTCGGCATGAATCTTACCCTTCATGCCATATTTCTCGCCTGCCTCGAGGATGCGGTCGGTCTCCTCTGGCGTGAAGAAACCCTCGTCGCAGAACACGTCCACAAAGTCGGCCAGTCCCTCGGCAGCCACACGGGGCATCATCTCGTTGATGACGAGATCGACATATTCTGACTGGCGTCCCTTGTAGGCTCTGCCGACGGCATGGGCACCGAGGAAGGTGGTCACGATGCGGAGGGGAGAATGGGCCTTTACGCGCTGGGCGACACGCAGAATTTTCAACTCATCCTCGGTCGTCAGTCCGTAGCCAGACTTGATTTCCACGCATCCTGTGCCTTTCTGCCAGATTTCCTCGGCACGGCGCATGGTCTGCTCGAAAAGGTCCTCCTCGCTCGTCTCGTGGAGACGGTCGGCAGAATTGAGGATGCCACCACCGCGGGCGGCAATCTCGGCGTAGGACAATCCCTGGAGTTTGTCCTCAAACTCCTGCTCACGGCTGCCTGCCCAGACCAGGTGGGTATGGCTGTCGCAGAAGCGCGGCATGACGAAGGCGCCCTTAGTGTCGATGACCTTTGCGTCCTGCATCAGCTCCGCAGGCACGCTTCCCGTGCCGAAATCCAAGATTTTGTCGTCCTTGACGGCGAGCCATGCGTCTGTCATCGTCTCTACGCGGGCCATCTCCTGTCCCGCTTTGCGCAGCTCTCCGTGGGTGATGCCACAGAGTTGGGCGATGTTGGTGTATATCGTTCTCATTGTCTTCGTATAATATAAATAATGATGATACCAATAAAAAAAGTGCGGGGGAGAGCAAGCGCGCCCGTCATGGACACCCTTGCCGTCCCCCGCACGGATCTTACTTTTTTATCGTTTTAGTTTCCCTATCGATCATGAGGCCGCGCCTAACGATCGATGGGGATAAAACGTTTAGAATTGATTCTTGGCGATGAAGTCGATGCTCTTGGCGATGAGCGGGTACATCACGCGGTCGATCTCGATGAACGGGACGATCTTGCGGTACTCTGCGTGCAACTTCTCTACCGCGGGCGAGGACTTCAGTGGACGGCGGAAGTCGAGGGCCTGTGCGGCGTTGAAGAGCTCCAAGGCAAGGACGCGCTCCGTATTCTCGGCCACACGATAGAGTTTCGTGGCGGCGTTGGCACCCATGGAGACGTGGTCCTCCTGACCCTGGCAGGTGGGGATGCTATCGGCAGAGTTTGGCATGCAGAGCATCTTGCTCTGGCTGACGATCGAGGCGGCAGCATACTGGGTGATCATGAATCCGCTGTTCACACCCGGCTTGGCCACAAGCATGGAGGGAAGACCGCGCTGCTCGTCGCCCAACTTGTAGATACGGCGCTCGGAGATGCTGCCCAACTCGTTGAGGGCGATGGCCAGGAAATCCATCGGAAGGGCGATGGGTTCACCGTGGAAGTTGCCGGCAGAGATGATCATATCCTCCTCGGGCACCACGGTGGGGTTGTCGGTGGCGGAGTTCATCTCGGTCGTGCAGACCTCCTCCACATAATGGAGTGTATCCTTGAACGCACCATGTACCTGCGGGATGCAGCGGAAGGAGTAGGGATCCTGCACATGGGTCTTGTGCTGTTTGATCAGCTCAGAACCCTGGAGCAACTCGTAGATATGGTCTGCCGTCTCCATCTGGCCGCGATGGGGGCGCACGGCGTGTACGGGATGGAGGAACGGCTCGATTCTGCCGTCGAAGGCATCGAGGGACATCGTGGCGATGAGGTCGGCCCACTTCGACAGATCCTGTGCCTTCAGGACGCTCCAGGCGAAGAAGGCGAGCATGTTCTGCGTACCGTTGAGCAGGGCGAGACCCTCCTTGGAGGCGAGGTGGATGGGCTTCCATCCCATCTTCTCGTTGAGCTCCTCACCCGTGATGATCTTGCCCTCATACTCTACATGGCCGAGGCCGACGAGCGGCAGACAGAGGTGAGCCAGCGGCACGAGGTCGCCAGAGGCGCCCACGCTACCCTGCTGATAGACAACGGGGCACACGCCGTGGTTGAAGAACTCGATGAGACGCTCTACGGTGTCGAGCTTGATGCCGCTGTAGCCGTAGGAGAGCGACTGGATCTTGAAGAAGATCATCAGACGGACCACATCCGTCGGCACGCGGTCGCCCTCGCCACAGGCGTGGCTCATCATGAGGTTGATCTGCAACTGGGACAGCTTGTCCTCGTCGATGCTCACCTTGCAGAGGGAGCCGAAACCTGTCGTCACACCGTAGATGGGTGCCTCGGCGGTGGCAATCTTCTTGTCCAAATACTCACGGCAGCGGATGATGCGTGCCTTGGCGTCGTCGGAGAGACGCAGCTCATAGCCCTCGCGGATGATGGCGCGGACGGTATCGAGCGTCAGATGTTCTGCGCTGATATAATGGATTTTACGTTCCATTGCTTCTTTTCTTTCTTAAAGTGTTGTCAGGCCCGTGAAGGCCCAATGGGTTGATATTTTGATTTTATCGTTGCTTGAAAATATATCGCGCAACAGGTTGACTGGGAGCCTGTTGCAGCCCCCAGACAATATGTTAGAACGCAGCGTCGATGATGTTGTCGTCGACGAGGTTCGGCATGGTCATGCGGAAGTCGGGCGTGCGGTCCATCTCACGCTGGATGGCATCCATGGATCCCTTGTTGCGGGCCCATGCACGGCGGGAGATACCGTTGTTGACATCCCAGAAGAGCATCTCGCGGATGTTGCGGCTGCTCTCCTCGGAGCCATCGACTACCATACCGAAGCCACCGTTGATGACCTCGCCCCAGCCTACACCACCGCCGTTGTGGATGCTCACCCACGTGGCGCCACGGAAGGAGTCGCCGATGACGTTCTGTACGGCCATGTCGGCGCAGAACTGAGAACCATCATAGATATTGGAGGTCTCGCGGAAGGGAGAGTCGGTACCGGAGACGTCGTGGTGGTCACGACCCAGAACGACGGGTGCCTTGAGACGGCCATCCTTGACGGCCTCGTTGAAGGCCAGCGCGATGCGGGTACGGCCCTCACAGTCGGCATAGAGGATGCGGGCCTGTGAACCGACGACGAGGTGGTTGGGACCTGCCTCGCGGATCCAGTGGATGTTGTCGTCGAGCTGATGCTGGATGTCGGGGGTGGCATGGCTGCGCTCGTCCATCATAATCTCCTCGGCAATCTTATCGGTCAGTGCCAGGTCGGCGGGATCGCAAGAGGTGCAGACCCAGCGGAACGGACCGAAGCCGTAGTCGAAGAACATCGGACCCATGATATCCTGGACGTAGGACGGATAGCGGAAGCCGTGACCGTCGGCAGCCATGATGTCGGCACCGGCGCGTGAGCTCTGCAGGAGGAAGGCATTGCCATAGTCGAAGAAGTACATGCCACGGGCGGTCAGCTTGTTGATGGCAGCCACCTGGCGGCGCAGAGACTCCTCGACACGGGCCTTGAACTCCTTCGGATCCTCGGCCATCATGCGCTTGCTCTCCTCCAGGGTGAGACCCACGGGATAGTAGCCACCGGCCCACGGATTGTGGAGAGAGGTCTGGTCGGAACCGAGATTGACCTCGATATCCTCCTCGGCCAAGCGCTCCCAGAGATCGACGACATTGCCGACGTAGGCCATTGACTTCACCGTCTTGGTGCTCACAGCCTCGCGGATGGCGGGAATCAACTCGTCGAGCGAGGTGTGGAGCTCATCGACCCAACCCTGCTCGTGACGCTTCTCGGCAGCGAGCGGATTGATGTCGGCTACGACGCTGACCACCTTGGCGATGTTGCCAGCCTTGGGCTGAGCACCGCTCATGCCACCGAGGCCAGAGGAGACGAAGAGGGGGATGGGGTTCTTGGCACCACGGGCGGGATCGTGCATCACACGACGGGCGGCATTGAGGACCGTGATGGTCGTGCCGTGGACGATGCCCTGCGGGCCGATATACATATAGGAACCAGCCGTCATCTGTCCGTACTGGCTCACGCCGAGGGCGTTCATGCGCTCCCAGTCGTCGGGCTTGGAGTAGTTGGGGATGACCATACCGTTGGTGACGACCACTCTCGGTGCGCGCTTGTGTGACGGGAAGAGGCCGAAGGGATGGCCAGAGTACATCACGAGGGTCTGCTCGTCGGTCATCTCGGAGAGGTACTTCATCGTCAGACGATACTGTGCCCAGTTCTGGAAGATGGCGCCATTGCCTCCATAGATGATCAACTCGTGCGGGTGTTGTGCCACGCGCGGGTCGAGGTTGTTCTGGATCATCAGCATGATGGCTGCGGCCTGCTCCGAACGATGGGGATAGTCGGAGATGTTGCGGGCCTTCATCTCATAGGTGGGACGGTAGCGGTACATATAGATACGACCGTACTGGCGCAGCTCCTCGGCGAACTCGGGAGCGAGCTGTGCGTGAAGCTCCTTCGGAAAATAGCGGAGCGCGTTGCGCAGAGCGAGCTTCTTCTCCTCCGGGGTGAGGATATCCTTGCGCTTGGGCGCATGGTTGATGGTAGTGTCGTAGGGCTGCAATGCCGGCAGCTCAGCGGGAATGCCGGCACGGATGTCGGCCTGAAATTCTGCTAAGGTCATTATTTTGTTACTTTTTGTTCAATGGTGAAAGCCCTTTGGCGTCTTTCGGCCAAAGGGCTTCGGTATGGTGTCTTATCCCTCGATCTTCGTATCGACGATAGCGAGGATCTCCTTCTCCTGCTGCTGTGCGTTCTCGGCCATCTCCTTGGCCTCGGCCAAGATGGCGTCGGCAGTGGCACGGTCCTTGAGAGAAGCAGCGTTGATGCGGACGTTGAGCCATGCGCCGAGCACTGCCGAGCGGGCGGCGAGTGCGCCTACTCCTGCGTCGCTGACAGAGGCGGGGTTGCCCTCCTGTGCCATGGCGCGGCAGATGTCGAAGGCAGCATAGGCGGTCTTCATCGTCTCCAGAGGCACCTTCGTGGCATAGAGCGTGGCGTCCTGGATGGCCTGGCTGCGGGCAGCCTTCTCCTCCTCGGTGCCCTTGGGCAGGCCGAAGGCATCCATGATGCGGTTGAAGGCCTCGGTGTCCTCATCGACGAGGTGCAGGGCGCGGCGGACGATATCCTGACCACGGTCTGCCCACTGAGAGAACTCCTCCCAGCGCTCGTCCCATCCACGCTTGTGGGCGGAGAGGTTGGCCACCATCGTGCCCAGGGCAGCTCCGAGCGCACCCATGTAGGCGGCGATCGTGCCACCACCCGGTGCTGGACTCTCGCGGGAAGTCTCGTTGGCAAACTCGCTCACCGTGAGATCGACGAGCTTCGCCGTCTTGTCCTCATCCTCCAGGAGATACTCGATGACCTTCTCTCTCGGGTTGAAGGGCTTGAGGTCCTCCAGACCCATGGAGTGGATGGCGATCTTGATGATGTCCTCCTCGGGGATGCCGGTGGAACGCTGCTGCTTGCGCAGGAAATACTCACCAGCCTCGATGAGCACGCGCTTCGGAATGAGACCGACAATCTCCGTACCCGTCACGCGGACGCCACGCTCGGCGGCGGCACGGCAAACCTCGTCGAAGGCCTTGTGGAGCGGGGTGACATTGATATTGGTCATGTTCATCGAGACCTGTGCGATGCCATACTCGTCGATGAACCATCCGATGGCCTTTGTGGCTTTCAGCGTGCCCGGCTGCATGATGGGTGATCCATTCTCGTAGCGGAGGATCTTGCCCGTGAGGCTACCACCCTCGCGCATGGGGCGTCCCTTCTCGCGCACGTCGAACGCGATGGCGTTGGCGCGGCGGGTAGAGGTGGTGTTGAGGTTATAGTTGACGGCAATCAAGAAGTCGCGTGCGCCGACAGCGGTGCAGCCCGTGCGTGCCACCTTCTCGTCAAAGGGACGGTTGCCCAGATCGGGACCATCCTCCGTGCCGAGACGCTCGGCGAGCTTCTCATACTCACCACGGCGGCAGACGGCGAGGTTCTTGCGCTCCTCGGTCTGTGCGGCGGCCTCGTAGAGGTAGCAAGGAATCTCCAACTCGTTGGCGAAACGCTCACCCAACTTGCGGGCCAACTCGGCACACTCCTCCAGCGTGATGCCGGCTACAGGTACGAGCGGGCACACGTCGGTGGCACCGAAGCGGGGGTGTGCGCCATGGTGCTGGCGCATATCGATGAGCTGGCCAGCCTTCTTGACTGCACGGAAAGCAGCCTCACAGACGTCCTCGGGCGAGCCGACAAACGTCACCACGGTGCGGTTGGTGGCCTCACCCGGATCGACATCGAGGAGCTTGACGCCCTTGACAGACTCGACCTCGCGGGTAATCTGGTTAATCACGTCCATGTTGCGGCCCTCGGAAAAGTTGGGGACACACTCTACAATTCTTACATCTTTCATGTTCGTCTTGTTTCAGGAGATTGTTTAAAATATGCGACAAAATTACAGTTTTCTTCCGAAACGACCAAATAAATGAGGGAGAAATGTTGGGGACAAGGCAGCAGGGTGCCGTGACGGGGCGGCAAAGGGACTAAAATGGCGGTGGAAATGATGGAAAATGGGAGGAAGATCGCGACGAAAAAGACGGGACAAAAGGATGGAATCGCTGACGAAAGGATGCGCCCGCCAACGGCCTGTGGGGGCTGATGGCGGGCGCAGCTATGGGAAATCATGCCAGGTCGCCGTTTGGGCGAACCGTAGCTGACTATCAGAAGGTGACGTTCATACCGAGGTTCAGACTGGCATTGGAACTGAGGGGGATAAACTCCTTGCTCGTCTTGCCGAGGATGTGGTCCATGCCGATGAAGAAGTTGAAACCCTTCGGATGGGCGTTGATGACCCATCCCATGCTGGCCGTGAAGCTATTGACCGAGAAGCTCATGCCGCCATCGAGCCATGACAGCGGGGCTACGTTGGCACTCAGGCGTGCGTCGGTCCAGCTATACTTGCCATTGATGCGGGTGGAACTGAGGAAGCCGAACTTCAGCTGGCGGTAAGCCGGGAGCGTGTATTCGCATCCGAAATTCATCGTCGCACCGATACCCGTACTGCGGCTACCCTTGTCGCCATCGCTGGAGAGGTTGGCAAAGTCGGCAATCTGGTCGGCATAGCGGTCGCCCTGCGACTCCAAGCTGTTGTCCTTCGGGTTGCCCATGGCGTCCTCTTTCTTGACAGCCACGTCGTGGAAGCCGTTGAACTCGAAACTCGTCTGGCGATTGACGGCCTGCATGTTGTTGCTCCATCCGATGAAGCCAAGGTCGAGCAGCGCGGCGCTCACCGTCCAGTCGTCGTCGATCTTGTAAGTAGCACCGAAGTCGAAGGCCATACCAAAGCCACCCAGGCCGGCACCATCGACATCCACGTCGTTCACGCGACGGTAGGTGCCCTGTCCATCAACCTTGTACTCTTTCTGCTCCTCTTTATAAGTGAAGCCCTTCATCGACACATTGGCCATCGCTTGTCCCGTCATGGTCCATTTGTCCGGACCGCTGAGGTCGGCACGCAGGTCTTTGTTCTCGGCATCGGCACGGGCCACACCGAAAAGCAACTTCATCTTGGCACCGACACGCAGGCGGTCGTCGATCTGGCGTGAGTGGCCCAAAGCGAGTTGCACAAACGACTGGGCATGGGCGTGGATGTCGCCGATGTCATAGCTTTGGTTGCCCGTGTTCTTGGCAAAAGCAAAGAGCTCGTAGGGCAGCGACAGACCTACGTTGGTGCGGGCATCGAGCGAGATGGTGTTGTAGCCGCCCCAGGCCTTGAAGCCCGCAGAGAGCAGCGTAATGTCCACGTCGGCATTGATGCGATTGTTGCCCGAGGCAAAGCCCTTCAGTGCCTCGCCGTCAGCGATATAAGGATTCATGAAGGTGGTCTTCTTCTTGTCGCTGTCGATGCCATAGCGCGGGTTGTCGAAGAGTACGTCGCCGAGGCCGAAATTGCCCTGCGTGCGCACCTGAATGTTGCCGAGAGCGGGTATCGAGACGTAGTTCTGGTCGTTGCCATACGCCGGGTTGAGGTTGTGGCGGAAGGTATATCCGTCGATGAAGTAGCCCGTGTTGAGTCCCTGGGCCATCGCGCCGCAGGACAGTGTGGCCAGTGCGGCGACCATCATATATTTCTTGCTTCTATTCATGATGTTGTGTTGGGTCTAAAAGTGGTTATCAGTCCTTGTTTACGATGATCTTGCCGACGAGTCGCACCTTGATGTCGCGCGCCTTCAGCGTGTGGTTGTAGGCGTTGATGGTCTGGCCTACGATACTCTTGGCACCCTCCTCGCCCGAGGCTGCCTCGATGCGGAATGTGAGTCCATCAACGAGAGCCACGCTGCCCGGCTCGCCCTCGGTCAGTCGTATCTTGAGCGGTGTGACGACGGGAGTGTTGCCGTCCTCGGAGGCATTGATGACGTTGGACACCTCTACCTTGATGCGGTTCTCGGGAATCGGCTTGCCCTGGACGTCGATGGCGGTGGCTGATACGGTCAGGTAGGCGGGAATCTTGTTCTCCACGTTGGCCGTCAGTTCGATGGCGCTGCCCGCCATGAGGTCGATGTCCTCCAGGTCGTCAGTCCATCCGTCGATGGTGTCGTTATAGACGATGCGTGCGCCCTCGTCGAAGGCGAGCGGTGCCATGATGGAATAGGCAGGCTGGATGGTGTAGCTCTTGCCAAGTTCCATCGTGCCCTCGCGGGAGGCATCGGCACGGGCCTCGGCGGCAAAGCGTACCGTCTTCGGAATGCGACGCATGATGTCGGAGAGTTGGGGAACGGCCACCACCTGATCGTAGGCGGAGGCATCCACACCCTCAGCATATTTGCAGATGCAGACATGGGTGGAGCCATCCGGACGGATGTAGAACTCGGGGATGCGTACCCTGGCCATTTCCTGGCCGTTTGCATCCTCGGCATAGAGTGTGCCGGAGACAAATCCCGCCACGTCGATGTCGCTTTGGATATTGATGTCGATGAGGGGGTTGTAGAGGTTGACCGACACCTCGCCGTCGGTCAGGAAGTCGGGCACGGAGCCGATGGTGGTGCGTCCCAGGTCGCGGAGTGAGATCTCGGGATCAAACTTACCCGTGGCCTCATGCACCGTGATGGATCCCATCGACATATTGGCTGAGAGGTAGAGGTCACCACCGCTCTGGGCATAATCGATCTCGTCGAAAGAGATACCCACATTCAGCACGCCATTGAGGTCCACTTGACCATCCTTGCCATTCTGTCCTGGCGTGAAGCGCAGCTTGTTGTCCGTTGTGGCGGGTTTCTGGAAGTCCAAGGTCTTGACCGCGGCACGGAGCTTGATGTTGGCCGTGCTGCTCACGTTGTGAAATGTCACTACACCCGTGGCCGCATCGTAGTCGGGCTGGGAGGGTGAGCACTGGCGCAGGTCGAGGCGCATATAGGAGGGTACGGTGAGCGTGAGGGTCTTGAAGGTCTTCACCGCACGCTTCAAATCGGCACTGACGGCCACGCTGATCTCCACGTCGGACGACACACTGGCCTCTTTTAATTCGCGGATGTCGTTGGAGGCGGCACCGGTGTAGTGGAACTCGGCCAGCTTGCCCTCTGCCGTGACGGGGTTGCTCAGCTTCGTCCTGCGTGCTCCTGCACTCTGGCTCGGCAGCGTGATGTGCAAGCGGAAGTTGTTGTTGACGTTGGCCTTCTCCACCCAGATCTTGTTGATGTAGGGATGGGAGGGCGTGGCCTCGTCGCCGTCTTTGTTGAACATGTAGTCGCCATTGGCCGCTATCTTCACAAAGTCGCTGTTGTTTAGTTTCAGCACGTCGTCGAGAATGATGTTCTCCGTACTGCTCGTTGGCAGCTCCAGGCCCTCGCCGCCCACGCCGATTGTGGAATCGACGCTGGACAAATCGTAGTCGCTGTCGGTACATCCTGTACCCAACGCCACGATACTGAGGCCCATCAGGCACCCGATCAGTTTTGAGTTGGTGGTGAGTTTCTTCATAAAATTCGTCGTTATTGGTTCTTATTTCTCCTAATTTCCGCAGCACTATGATTTAGCATTTTTTATAAGTACCTGAGCAACAAA
>OKVK01000527.1_pt1 | contig 25264 bp, 19 predicted proteins | sample 1604771 | NCBI WGS metagenome assembly OKVK01 (sample SAMN01760906, study PRJEB22395) | human gut metagenome | reverse complement strand
TTCCTCGCAGGTCGGCTCTTTGGTAACAACGCCTCCATCGCTTGTGTGCCCGGTGGGCGCTATCTCTTCGGTTTTGATAATCTCATTGCAAGCAGTGCAGGTATATGTTCTTTCGCCCTTTTCCTCGCAGGTCGGCTCTTTGGTAACAACGCCTCCATCGCTTGTGTGCCCGGTGGGCGCTATCTCTTCGGTTTTGATAATCTCATTGCAAGCAGTGCAGGTATATGTTCTTTCGCCCTTTTCCTCGCAGGTCGGCTCTTTGGTAACAACGCCTCCATCGCTTGTGTGCCCTGCGGGTATGACCTTATAGTTGGTTATATAATCACAGTTTGAACACTTTTCATAAGTCTCATAGCCATCCTCAGTGCATGTATGTGCCTTTGCCGGCACGGTTACCATTCTGTGAGCGGTACGGGCGATAGGGATACTCTCTTGTGTTACTTCGCCGCATTTGGAGCACTTTTTCTCGGCTGTTCTGCCCTCGCTTGTGCAGGTTGCGGGGACGGCAGGAACAGAAATATATTCCTCGTGGTCGCAGCCTTTGACATCGGTTTTTCTGCTCTCTTTTGCACCGCAGATCTCACAAGCACGGACTTCAAGACCATTATGGGTATCATCTGAAGCAACTACGGTCTTCCACTCGCCGTAATTATGCTCGATGTTTGCCGCGGAAAGGGCATTGCCCATTGCTATTCTGATATTATTGATAGTCACACATTCCCAATCGACAAAGGCACCCTCGTGAGAATTCCAGATTTTATTGATTCCGTCTGAATTGTACTTTGCCAGGAATTTATTGAGATATGTAGTGTAAGAATCTTCGCCCAAAAACTCCTTGACAAGCTGGAGATAGTCAAAGTCATCCATGCCGCTTGCAATCTGCTTTAAGCGCAGAGATGCAATCGGTGTTGCTGGATCAAGACCGAGTGAAGCTCCGGAGTACACCAGGATACCGTCGCCGTTGCCCGTTGAGGGGTATGATTTGCCCGGGACGGAATTGTTTTCAAAAACATCATAAACATTTCCGTTTTTATCGTTCGGAACAAAGGCACAGTTCCAATGAAGCATACCGTCGGAGTTAAGAGCTGCCGCCTGCCACTGCAAAGCGCGGGCAAAAACGCCCTTTGCACTCTTGCCGTAGGTCCAGAGGTAAGTATTGCCGTTCCATGTATCGCCCTGATATCGAAGCGACTTGTGCCAATCCGTATCAAGGAAAGCGTTCCTGACAGTTTCCGATCTGTAGGCGGAATCCTGATTCGGGCAGTAAATATCTGTTGAAGCTTTCAGCTTAGACAATTTATAATCGAGCGTGGTAGAATCGGTGCCAAAGAAAGGAACCATAGCATGGTAACTGTCGCCCCAAAGACTTTTAATCACATTAATTCTTGCATCAAAATCAGCCGTATCATCGTCACTTGACCAGTTAGGCTCATCCCACGGGTAGAAGAACGCCTTATCCTCAAGTTCGCTGTTGCCGACAACGATATTTTTATACTTTGTGATGGTTTCGGCGACCGACTGACTGTTGTAATCTCCCTCGACAGGAATCATAAACATACTGCGTCTTGTATCTGCCATGAAAAGTTCGGCAGTCTTTGCATCGTCATCAATAAAGTAAGCCGGGATCTCATAAGAATTCACGCCGTGTTCAAGAAGGAAATCGTCCCAGCCGGAAAGGATTTCCTTGGCAAGCTCTCTGTCTTCGTCAATCACCTTGCCGTTTTCCATCCTGACACCAGAAAGCTTGAGAAAACCGGAGGTTGTATCATATCCCGAAGCCGAATTGTAAAGTCCGCAGAGATAAGTAGAAAGATGCCCTTCGGGAAGAGCAAAATTCCAGACTCTTGCCGTAATTTTAGTTGTGTTGACAACCCCGTTTGCATCCGACAGCGTGACGGTTGCGGTATAGTCACCGGGAGTCTGATCCTCCGATGATTTCAGCTCAATATAGAACACATTATTTTCGTTCTGGATGGTCTGAACTCCCTCGCCTGCATACGGGACAAGCGCTTCGGCAAACTTGTCTGAAGTGAAGCCTTCGGGATTCATATAGACCTCATTATAGACCTCTGCCGAAAGCTCCTCGCCGTCTGCATTCAAAAAAGGTGAAACGGAAATATCGAGCAGTCTTCCGCCTGCAGTTCTTTCGTAAAAATAGACCTGAAAGCCTTCGTATTCATTTTGAGCAAGGTAAACTATCCTGCCGCCGTCATAGCTCGGAAGCCATTGCCATTCGATATGGTTTGAGTTTGTACCGTACCGTAAATCATAGCTTGTTTTATTTGCCTGAATGTCGGAATAGGTATAAATCAAACTGTAATCGTTTGCCGCAAAAGCTGACATCGGAGCCACAACACCGAAAATCAGAATCACACACAAAACAACTGATAATGCTCTTCTCATAAAATTCATCCTTTCAGTTAGATTTATCTCTGCATCTACATGCAATATTCCATATATTATGATAGCAAGAGCATTTGACATTTTCAATAGATTTTAAATATATATCCAAAAATATTTGTAGCTTTACAACAGATATGTTGCAGTAGTAAATAAAAACGTGACAAATAGCGAAATCCTGTGCTACAGTTATGGCTTACGTAGCAGTGAGGTTCTCGGTCTTCAATGGCAAAGTGTTGATTTTAACGGAAACTCTATTCTGATACGACGCACCGTATCGGCAGGAACTAAAGCTGTTGAAATGGAAAATTATCCGTTTTTTATAGGCGTTCAATGGCATCATGAGCTTTTCTAAAGCGATGACAAGCTCATTACACATACAGTCCAAAAAAGTGTTAGAAATCGGTTAGAAGTGTTAGACAAACAGTGGTTTAAGGTTTATCTGGATAAAAAAAGAAAGCCCTATAAACCAAAAAAACGTTGATTTATAAGGCTTTCCGATGTTTGGTCCGAGTGGCGAGACTTGAACTCACGGCCTCTTGACCCCCAGTCAAGCGCGCTACCAGCTGCGCCACACCCGGTTGTACCTAAATTCAGTTTGCTTCCCGCTTGTCGGCTTTTACTAATCGCCGCGGCGCTTCCTTCAGAAACATAGTCGCGGTACTTCGCTTGGAGCGCTCGTTCCGCTCCTTGTTTCTTCACCTCGAAGCAATGCCTTCATCCGCCACAGGCGGCGGCATTTCTCCTCGCCCAGCTGCGCCACACCCGGAAAGCTCATCAATAATACCACATGAAAAGCGATTTGGCAAGTCTTTTTTCAAACTTTTTTAAAATATCCGCCACTTTTTTACTTTCTTTCTCATTTCCGCCCTTCCTCTTTACTTTTTGTCTCTATATATGCTAAAATCTAAAGGACGGAAGGGGAGTCAGATATGGCAAAAATAATCGGAACAAACATACCAAACATCCCGTGGGAGGATAAACCCGCAGGATTTGAATACCCCGTGTGGCGTTACAGCGGCAATCCCGTTATCACCCGCGACAATCTGCATATGGCGAACAGCATTTTCAATTCCGCTGTTGTGCCTTACGGCTCGGGCTTTGCCGGAGTTTTCAGGGCGGATATCCGCTCGCGCGCCCATAAGCTCGTTGTCGGCTTCAGCAAAGACGCGATAAACTGGGAGCTTGAGGATAAATATATCTTCGGCGGCTACGATCCGCGCCTGTGCGAACTCGACGGAAAATACTATCTCTCGTGGGTCAATCTCACCCCTCACGGCACAACTATCGGCATAGCATATACAGAGGATTTCAAGAGCTGGACTCAGCTTGAGGATGCCTGCTATCCCGTTGCCCGCAACGGCGTTCTTTTCCCGCGCAAGGTAAACGGCGAGTATCTTCTGCTTATTCGCCCGTGCGACAGGGGACACACCCCTTACGGCGATATATTCATCAGCCAGTCAAAAGACCTTACTTATTGGGGCAAGCACCGCTTTGTTATGAGCCCGGTCGAGAACTGGGAGGCGACAAAGGTCGGAGCGGGTCCGACTCCCATTGAGACCGACGAGGGCTGGCTCATGTTCTATCACGGCGTGCTCACGAGCTGCAATGGCTTCACCTACAGCATGGGCGCCGCTATTCTCGATAAAGATGAGCCATGGAAAGTGCTCCACCGCGCGGACAGCTTCTTATTAGCTCCCCATGAGCTCTATGAATGCGTCGGCGATGTGCCGAACGTCGTGTTCCCATGCGCCGCGCTCGCGGATGCCGAGACCGGCAGAATAGCTATCTATTACGGAGCCGCCGATACTTCGGTCGCCCTCGCGTTCACAACCGTTGATGAAACTGTGAAGTACATCAAGGATAACGACATTATAAAATAAAAATGCAGCCGTGGGATGATTCTCACGGCTGTTTCATTCCTTTTCCGAGCCTTTCGAGCGCGCGCTTTTCTATCCTGCTGACATAGGAGCGGGAGATGTTCATCATCGACGCTATCTCTCGCTGCGTCAGCGGCTCGTTGCCGTCGAGCCCGTAGCGCATGACGATTATCGCCTTTTCGCGCGGGTCGGGTATGCCGATGACGAGCCCGCGCAGCTTCTCGCTCTTTATCTTCAAATCGAGATCGTCCGCGATGCAGTCCGGTGTGCAGATAATATCCATTAGCGTGAGCGGGTTTCCCTCGCTGTCGCTGTCGATCGGGTCTTCGAGCGAGATGTCGTGCGCGCTCTTTTTCATCGAGCGAAAGTGCATCAGTATCTCATTTTCAACGCATTTCGCGGCGTATGTCGCAAGGCGCGTGCCCTTGTCGGGCTTGAACGAGTCTATAGCCTTTATCAGCCCGACCGTGCCTATCGAAATAAGATCGTCCTGATCCGAATATGCGGCGTAGTATTTTTTGACTATGTGCGCCACGAGCCGCAGGTTGTGCTCGATGAGTTCGCTGCGCGCCGATTTGTCGCCCGCGTGCATTTTCGCAAGAGCCTCGCGCTCCTGCGCCGCACTCAGCGGCGGGGCAAATGAGCCCGGCTGGCTCAGATGCAGGATAAAAAAGAGGAATCCGTTTGAAAGTAACTGCAAAAACCAACCGAACACAGCACCGCCTCCCGTATAATATCTATATTCGCGGTTTGCCGGAGTTTGCAAGTCCGGGCTTTTTTTGTAAATTCACTTGAAACTTCGGGACGGCTATAATATAATAATCTGTAGAAAAATCGGGAACGGAGGTGCTCTCGTGTCGGATATCAAACTCGGCGCGCAGCTCTATACTTTACGCGACTACATACAGAATTATGAAGATGCTGAAAAGACTTTTGCTTATCTTGATTCTATCGGCATCAACACGATTCAGATTTCCGCTATCGGACCTATCGAGCCGGAGAAGGTCGCATATCTTGTTGATAAGTACAATATGGATGTCTGCGTCACGCACACTTCGTTGGACCGCATGCTCAGCGATACCGAAGCCGTTGTCAGGGAGCATAAGATGATCCACTGCGACACGCTCGGAGTCGGCTCCATGCCCGACGAATACAGGGGCAGCGAGGAGGGCGTGCGCGAGTTTATAAAGATCACCGACGGGCTCGCGAGGAAGCTTCGCGATATGGGAATGCATTTTGCCTATCATAACCACGCCTTCGAGTTCAAGAAATATAACGGCAGACGAGTTATAGATATGCTTATCGATGATACCGACCCTGAGCTGTTCGGCTTTATAATGGACACATATTGGGTTCAGTATGGCGGCGGCGATCCTGCGGATTTCATAAAGCGCCTCAGCGGCAGAATGAAGGTCTGCCACTTCAAGGATTATAAAATCAACAGCGAGAACAAGCCCGATTTTGCCGAAGTTGGCACAGGCAACCTCAATCTCGATGAGTGCTACCGCGCGTGCAGGGATTCGGGGGTCGGATATATCGTTATCGAGCAGGACACCTGCGATATCGACCCGCGCGAGTCGATGGCGATAAGCTACAAGAATCTTGTTGATATAGCAAAGAGAAACAGCTGATTTTTGGGAAGGGATGACAGAAGTGGAAGGAAAGATGAAGCTCCCCGTGGTTGATAGGGGATACGATATTGCGGCAACGGATGCGTATATCTCGATGCTGCAGGAGGAATATAATAAAATTTACGCCTGGGGCTCGGAGCTTGAAAAGCGCGCCGAAGCTCCCGCGTGCGAAGCGGCTTCGAGCGAAGAGATAGAAGCACTCAGAACGCAGAACCGCAGTTTATATAACAACTGCGTGGCGTTTGCAAAGCATATAAAACGCCTCGAAAAGCTCAGAGATGATCAGGGCAGATATATGGTTGACGAGCTCAACGCCGCAGAGAGCAGAAAGAAGGCTCTCGAAAAGGAGATATCCGACCTTGAGGCGCAGAAGAGCCTGCTCGAAGTGAGCAATGAGTCGGCTCGCGGCCAGTCCGATGCAATAGTCACCGCCGCGCGCAGCCAGGCGCAGAAGACGGTCGCCGAAGCGCAGGAACAGGCGAACGTAATAGTCGCCGAGGCGCAGAAGAAGGCAGAAACTATCCTGCGCGAGCGTATCGGCAGAATGTCCGCCGTGTGCGCCCAGCTTAACGATATGTTTGATAAGGGCGAATAAATATCGGCAATAAAAATAGAATGCGGCTGTTCATCATGAGGCTCAGTGCCTGCGTGATGATAACAGCCGCTTTTGTTTTTGCTACCCTGTAAAATCTTCTATCAGCTTTTGAAGTGCTTCGTCGCCCTCGACCGTTATTCCTTTGTAGACGCGCTCGGCTTCGCCGCGGGGCAGGGAGGATGTGAAAACATCGAATACCTCCTGCGGCTCGTCCTCGCCGTAGACGAACACCGCTATCCTGCCGTTGTAGTCGCGCATAATGTATTTTTCGCTCCCGTCCGGTGCGGTGTTTTCGATTATAGCCGAGACGGTCAGAAACGCCGCGGCGCAGAACGCAAGGGCAACGGCGATGCTTTTTATCGTGGTTTTCATCTTTTCTTTTTCCTTTCCGCAGGCTTACTTTTTCTGCTTTCGTGGTGATTTTTGCCCCTTTCGGGCGTTTTTATACGCCTTTTTATACACTGCTATTGTTTTGATTTTACAAAATAGTGAGAATATTTGGATTTAGGCTAAACTTTTTGCAAAAAGTATGCTATAATTTTCAACTGGATTGTAATGTGAAGGAGGCGCACGGATGGCAAACAGCTCCGCAAACGCATCGAAAAAGATGGGAACAGCCAAAAAATCTTCCAAAAAGAAGAATAAAAAGCCGAATAAAAAGGCCGGCAGGATAGCTCTGCTGGTTATCCTCTGCGTGCTCGTCGTCGGTATGCTCACCGCGGCGATAATCGGAGGTTATGTTTTCTTCAATATCGTGTCTTTTGCCCACGGCGAGATCGCGATAAATCTCGACGACTACAAGGCGAATCAGAACCAGACCTCGTTCATCTATGCCTATGACAGCAACAACGAGCTCGTTGAAATGGCTCAGCTCCACGGCGAGGAGAACAGAATATGGGTCGATTTCGACAAGATGCCGGAAAATCTAAGAAACGCTTTCGTCTGCCTTGAGGACAAGCGTTTTGAGAAGCATCACGGCGTCGACTGGCTGCGCACTTTCGGCGCGGCAACCGGACTTTCGACCGGCGGCGGCTCGACAATAACCCAGCAGCTCGTCAAGAATGTGACCAACGACAAGGAGGTCACGGTCGTCCGAAAGTTCAAGGAGATAGAGCGCGCTCTGAACCTTGAGCAGCACTACAGCAAGGACGCTATTCTTGAAGCTTATCTCAACACCCTTTATCTCGGCAACGGATGCTACGGCGTCCAGACTGCGAGCGAGACTTATTTCGGCAAGGATGTCAGTGAGCTGAACCTCGCCGAGTGCGCGACCCTTGCGGTCATAACAAAAGCGCCGACGAAGTATAACCCTCTGCTCAACCCCGAGGCGAACAAAACGCGTCAGGAACTCTGCCTCAAATATATGCTCGAGGAAAAGGCGATAAGCAAAGAGGAGTACGAAGAAGCAGTTAACTATAAGCTCGTGTTCACAAACAGCGAGGGCTATGTCCCGAAGCCGGGCAAGACCAAGACCACTACCGAGGACAAGAACACAGAGAAAGAATATCAGGATTTCTATGTCGATTATGTCATCAAGACCGTCTGCAAGGATCTGATGAGCAAATACGGCTACACCTACCGCCAGGCGATGGAGAAGATAAATTACGGCGGACTCAAGATATATTCCGCCGCAAACCCCGATGTTCAGAAGGTTCTCAATACCGTATATTCAAACAGAATCGCTTTCGACAAGGAGGCTGACACCGCCGAGCATCCCGCCGCTCAGTCCGCGGCAACCGTCATGGACTATGAGGGCAGAATCGTCGGCATAGTCGGACAGGCGGGCGAAAAGAACGGCAACCTCTGCCTCAACAGAGCGTCCGAGTCCCCGAGACAGCCCGGTTCGTCCATAAAGCCCCTTTCAACCTATTCTCTCGCGCTCGAGAAGAACTATATCAACTGGTCGAGCATGATCCTCGACTACTCGATCTATCAAAACGGCAAGCTCTGGCCGCAGAATGCGGACGGCACAAACGGAAGCAAGAAAGAGATAACCGTCCAGTATGCTATCCAGAAGTCGTTCAATACCGTGCCCGTCAGAATAATTACGGAGATGCTCGGAGTCAATGAGGCCTATAACTTCATGAAAAAGACGTTCCATCTGACAACTCTTGATGATTCTGCGGATGCGAATATCGCGCCCCTTGCAACCGGCGCTCTGACAAACGGCGTCACTACTGTCGAAATGGCGGCGGCATATGCCGTGTTCGGCAACAACGGCTATTACTATGAGCCCTATTGCTATTATAAAGTCACAAATGCCACGGGTACGGAAGTCCTGCTCGAAACGAAGTCCGAGCCTGAGAGAGTTCTCAGCGAGGATACCGCAGAGGTCATGCGCGAACTGCTCAAGACCGTCCCGGCAAGAGATTTCCGCAAGAGCAAGAATCTCGGCAAGTTCGAGCTGATGAGCAAGACCGGTACCACGAGTGACACCAAGGACAGCTGGATAGCCGGCGGCACGCCTTACTATGTCTGCGCAGTCTGGCTCGGCTACGATAAGCCCAAGGTCATTCCGTTCAGATACAGTGCCTCCGGACGAGTCTATATCGAACTGCTCGACCGCATCCACGCGAACCTGCCCGTCAAGGAGTTCCCCAAGACCGGCAAGGTCGAGGAGAAGGACTACTGCAAGAAGACCGGACTTCTCGCTTCGCCCTCGTGCAAGGAGACCGCAAAGGGATATTATAAGAAGTCCGCAATGCCCGCCGAGTGTACCGCATGCGGCGGCGGATCCGTCAGCGAGGTCGTCAGCGGAGTCGGCGAGGCGGTCAGCAATATTATCGAATCCATCCTTCCGACAAGCCCGCGTTCGGACGATTAAACTCAACCTGCGGCGAAAAAATATATAAACGGCCGCACCCGATAACGGTGCGGCTAATTTTTTAATTAAGAGGTATTTTATGATAATCCTGTCGGTAGATTACGGAGATACGCGAACGGGCATAGCCGTCTGCGACAAGACCGAATTTTTGGCGTCTCCCGTGACCGTTATAACAGAAAAAGAATCCGAGCCGCTGATTGAAAAAATAACAGAGATAGCCAAAGAGAAAAAGGCGGAGCTGATAGTTGTCGGTCTGCCCGTCAATATGGACGGCACCCACGGCGAACGCGCTCAGCGGTGCGAGGATTTTGCGGCGGCTCTGACCGAGTTTTCGGGCATAGAGACCGTGATGCGCGACGAACGCCTGACAACGGTCTCGGCGCATAACGCCCTGAATGTCACGAACACGCGCGGCAAGAAGCGTAAGGCTGTCGTCGATGCCGTCAGCGCCGTGATGATTCTCCAAGATTATCTCGACTATCGGCGCATCAATCACCTTTCCTGAACAGCTCTTTTATGCCCATGAGCAGCAGAAAACCGCCGAATATTTTCCCGGGAATATTGCTGTTCATGTGAGATACCGCGAGACTGCCGAGCAAAACTCCCGGCAGACCGCCTGCGGCAAAGAGCAGAACGCTTTTCCAGTCGATGAGCTTTTTGAATGAATAAACTATGCTCGAAAGCACCGCGCAGGGGATGAAAAACAATAGATTTATGCCCTGTGCCTTGAGCTGCGGCATGCCGAGCGCGAGCACGAGATAGAGCACAAGCACTCCGCCTCCGCCGAGTCCGAGACTGCCGGCGAGACCCGAGAAAAAAGCTGCCAGTATCGTTTTCATCGCATCAGCATCCTCACTCCCGCCCAGAGCATGAAAAGGGCAAAAATCTTGCCGAGTATTTTTGTTGGTATCTTCGGCAGAATGAAAGAACCGAGAACGCTTCCTATAAGCCCCGCCGGGAGATAGGGGAGCGCGTCGCCGAAGGTGACTTTCCCTGTGTAAATATATATCCCCGCGCTCGCCGCGGTCAGCAGCATAATGAGTGCCACCGCGTTTGCCTGCGCCCTGTTTTGCTCCATTCCGCTTTTTCTGAGCATCGGCACAGCAAGCATCCCGCCGCCGGCTCCGAGCGCGGAGTTGACCGTCCCGATGGCAAGACCGCCGATAATTTTTGTTATTCCTTTCATTTTCTCAGCTCCTTTTTCCTATTTTGCCCGCCGCTGTTCTAATAATGCCGCGACTCTCCGCATATTCTTTTGTGGGGGTGTCGGTATGGTGATAAATTTCAAAAAGCGTTCAAGGCTCGTCGCTCTCGGTATCGCGGCAGCGGTTGTAATAATGATTATATGCTTCGTGATGATATCCTCACGCGGCTCCGGATATGCGCGCAGGGTCTCTTCAAATGCGCTCCGCACCGTGACAATTATCGTTGACGCAGGTCACGGCGGCATGGACGGCGGCGCGACTGCGGCGGACGGAACGGTCGAAAAAGATATAAATCTGTCCATAGCCCTGAAGCTGCGCGATATGCTCGATACAGCGGGCTACAATGTCATCATGACTCGCGAAACGGACGACGATATAGCCGACGACTCCGCAAAAACCGTGCGCCAGCAAAAGGTCTCGGATATAAAAAACAGAATGAAGATCATCGAACAGACGCCCGACGCCCTGTTCGTGAGCATACATCAGAACCACTACGGCGGCCCGTCATACAGCGGCGCGCAGGTGTTCTATTCAAAAAACAATCCGGAGAGCGAAAAGCTGGCAAAGGCGATTCAGCAGGATATCCGCTCGCTTATCCAGCCTCAGAATCAGCGCGCCGTCAAGCGCACGGGCACTGAGATATATCTGCTCTATCATGCGCAGTCTCCGGCGGTTATGGTCGAGTGCGGCTTCCTCTCGAACGCCGCCGAAACGCTGAAACTAAAAGACGATAATTATCAGAACGCCATGGCTTTTTCAGTCATGTGCGGTATAACAGACTATTTAAAACAAGACGAAAAACTGACGGAGGTAACATAAAATGGCAGGCAAGGCAAAATCGGTCTATATCTGTTCCGAATGCGGCTATGAAAGCCCGAAATGGTTCGGCTGCTGCCCGGGCTGCGGCGAGTGGAACACCATGAACGAGGAGATAAAAGCGCCCGCCGCTCCGGCGTCCAAGAGCGGCGCGAGCGCGCGCAGCGTCAAGACATATGCACTCAGCGAGATAACCGCCGATGAGGAGATACGCTATCAGACGGGACTCACCGAGCTCGACCGCGTCCTCGGCGGCGGAATAGTCAAAGGTTCGCTGGTGCTCCTGAGCGGCGACCCCGGCATAGGCAAATCGACTATTCTTCTTCAGATATGCCAGTATATAGGCAAGGATCTCGATATTCTCTATGTCTCGGGCGAGGAGTCGGTCTATCAGATAAAGCTCCGCGCGGACAGGCTCGGGGTCACAAGCCCGACCATAACTCTCATGAGCCAAACCGATGTTCAGGCTATATGTGAGTATATAAATATCAACAAGCCCGGGCTTGTTATCATCGACTCGATACAGACTATGGTCATAAGTGACCTCAGCTCCTCTGCGGGCAGTGTCACGCAGGTGCGCGAATCGACTTCGATGTTCATGCGCACCGCGAAGAGCAGCAATATCCCGATTATAGTCGTCGGTCATGTCAACAAGGACGGCAACATCGCGGGTCCCAAGGTGCTCGAACATATAGTTGACGCGGTGCTCTATTTCGAGGGCGACCGCAATATGTCTTACAGAATCCTCCGCGCCGTCAAGAACCGCTACGGCTCGACGAATGAGATAGGCGTTTTCGAGATGCTCGACAGCGGACTTTCTCAGGTCGAGAATCCGTCCCTTATGCTAATTTCAGGCAGACCGAAGAACACTTCCGGTACCTGTATCGCCTGCGCTATGGAGGGTACCCGCCCGATACTCGCCGAGGTTCAGGCTCTTGTCAGCGCGTCGAGCTTCGGCAATCCCCGCCGTATGGCGACCGGCTTTGAATACAGCCGCATGGCGATGCTCTTAGCCGTCCTCGAAAAGCGGGCGGGCTATTTCTTCGGCAATATGGATGCCTATATAAATGTCATCGGCGGACTCAAGCTCGATGAACCCGCGACCGACCTCTCCGTCGCGCTTGCGCTTATTTCGAGCCTCAAGGATGTCCCGATAAGAGACGATGTGCTCGCTTTCGGCGAGATAGGTCTCGGCGGCGAGATTCGCTCCGTCAACCACTGCGAACAGCGCATAAAAGAGGCGGCCCGACTCGGCTTTAAAACTTGCATCATCCCGCGCCATAATTTCAAATCCGTGCCGGACAAGCTCAAAAAGGAGATAGAGGTCATCGGCGTCAAGAATGTCTATGAGGCGTTCGCGAACTGCGTTGACTGATGAATTTTATGACCCCTATAGAATCGCCGAACCTGCCGAAAAGGGGAATCACCCTCGCCGCGGTAAGCGTCGGCGCAGAAAAAGCAAAAGAATATCTTCTCTCGCGCGGTATCAGTGTTTTTGATATCCTGCCGTGCGCCGCGATAACCGACGGCACAGCTGCCCACGCCGATTTGCATTTGTTGCATCTCGGCGGGCGAAAAATCATATTGAGCCGAGAGCAGTGTAACAACGCGGAAAAGCTTATTGAAATGGGATTTGATGTGCAGGTTCTCGACACTCCGCTCGGCGATAAATATCCCACCGATGTGCCGCTCAATGCCGCGCTTTTCGGCAATTATGCGATACTCAATCCCAAAACCGTCTGCAAAAACATCGACTTTTCCGGGCGTAGTTTAATACCCGTGCGCCAGGGTTACACAAAGTGTTCGGTAGTGCCCGTGACTGAAAGCGCGATAATTACCGATGATGTGTCAATAGCCTCGGCGTCCGAAAAAAACGGACTTGCCGTCCTGCTCGTCTCAAAGGGCGATGTCATTCTGCCAGGGCGCGAATACGGCTTTATCGGCGGCTGCTGCGGACTCATTGCGCCCGATACAATGCTCTTCAACGGCTCGCTTGCATCTCATAAGGACAGCGAAAAAATCAGAGCCTTTCTCTCTTCGTTCGGCGTGCGTGCGGAGGAGGCGGGGGACTTTCAATTAACCGATATCGGCTCAATACTTCCGCTCGCAGAAAGATAAGCCGAAAATCTTTCTGGAAATTACATTTTATTCCAAAATCCGATTTTTATTATTTGCCTTTGTGCTATCATATTTCGGAAAACTTCAGTGGAGTGATAACAACGAAAAAGGGACAGCTTAAAGGCGGCATCTTTCTCATTCTCGCCGCCGTTATATGGGGACTGTCGTTTGTGGCTCAGAGCGAGGGACTTGAAGTAATCGGGACTCTGACCTTCAACGGCATAAGAATGATTATGGGCGGCACGGTGCTCCTGCCGGTCATTGCAATAATGTCGGGAGTTCAAAAATCAAAAAACAAAAAGCTCGGCTCGGCCAAACAGAAAACGCCCGAAGAGAAGAAAAAAGACAGAAAAAAACTCATTGTCGGCGGGCTTGTCTGCGGAACGGTTCTCTGCGTGTCGAGCAATCTTCAGCAGGCGGCGTTCGGCTATACAACGGTCGGCAAGGTCGGATTCATAACCGCGCTCTATATGCTCCTGGTGCCGATAATCAGCCTCGTTTTCTTCAAAAAGCGCGTCAGTCTTCCTGTGTGGATAGGCGTCGGACTCGGCGTTGTCGGACTTTATCTGCTGTGTGCGGGCGGCAAGGCGACTTTCGGCAAGGGCGAATTGCTCGCTCTCGCGTGCTCGGTCGGCTTTGCGATACATATTCTTGTTATCGACAAATATTCGGCGATAGTCGACGGAGTCAAGCTCTCGTGCGCGCAGTTCTTTGTCTCGGGCATAATATCCGTCGTTCTTATGTTTATCTTTGAAAAGCCGAGTATCCACGCCATAATGAGCGCCGCGCCCTATCTGCTCTACACAGGTATTTTGTCCTGCGGAGTGGCGTTCACTTTCCAGACCCTCGGCCAGCGCGATTCCGACCCCACGGTCGCTTCGCTCCTGCTGTGCCTTGAATCTGTGTTCGCTGTTATATTCGCATGGGTGCTGATAGATCAGAAAATGTCCGTAAGGGAGCTCAGCGGCTGCATCATAATGTTCGTTGCAATAGTTCTCGCCCAGCTTCCCGCAGATGTGTTCAAGAGAAAGAAAAAGGCGTAAGCAATATAAAAGTTTTTTATCGGTTGAAATGTATTTTTTTTGTTTGAATTTTACTGTGCCTAAAAATCACCTACATATTTAAATTTGAAAATAAAAAGTGTAAATATAAGTGCGCAAATAATTTCTAACAAGAATATATGCATGCTATTTATCCTCAAAACCTGCTTTTTATACAAAGTATATTTTATAAGAATTAATTGGATGATATAATTTTGGCGAATAAGGGGGAGCTGATATTATCTTGATTTTTAAATTCAAGTTTATAGAGAAAGAAGGCAAAATATGAATAGAAAGAAACTCTTAACTGTTGCTGCTGCGATTTTGATATTTATCTCTGCAGTGTTGACTGCATTTGGCAATAGTTTTCAGGAAATTACAAACAGCGGCAGTGAGTCCGAAGTGCTTGAGCAAATGTTAGGCAGGGCTGAGGCCATAGTTAATTACGAGTGGACGCCCACGCAGAGAATAGCTGTTTGGAATGAAAATCCGTACAACGGCAAAATGTATTTTGAAGCCGGAGAAACTGTTGTTGGTATGCCGTATACATTGTTTTCGTGGGAACTTAATGTTGACAGCTTGCTTTCGCTTGAACAATTTAAGGATAAAGTATCCGAAAATTATTCCACGACAGCTTATTGCAATTCTGTCGGAGCAACCAGAACCGGACCTGTATTTGGTTCATGTTGTGCTACCTTTGTCAGCGAGGTGTTCGGCGGGGACTTTATGAACGGGGCTAATCCGCGTTATGACGGTGTCGGGGGAATCCAGAACAGCCCGTATGGCATTACTTACAGTAATGTTTTGCTCAGCGAAATAAGACCGGGTGATGCAGTGAGTAATACAACCGGGAGCCATATAATTTGGGTCGGAGATATTTCTGACACAACGATAACTATTTATGAACAAACCCCACCGGTGGCGAGAAAGGTTGAAATAAGCAAGTCATCTGTTGATTCATCAGGATATTTGACCTATAACGAAGGAATTTACAATATTGTTACGAGAAGCAGGGCGCTTGCCGAAACAGGTGAGGACTATGAGGCTTCAAATAAATACTCAGTGCCTATAAAAGCATATACAATTAATACCGGAAAGACTCTGGTCTATTCATCTGTTGAGGGAAATGTAAAAGCCAACAAAATATATGACACCGATCTTTGTACTATTGATGCGATATTTACGAACGGGTGGTGCCATGTGTCGTTTCCGTTGGATGCCGGAGGAAGCGACAGCGGATATGTAAAAACTTCCGTTTTCTTTGATTTTGACAGAAATATTACCAAGGCAAAGTCCAAATCGCAGATAACAACATATAGAAGAAGCGATCTTGTGACGGAGAGCGGATATGTCGGGAATGGGGACGAGATTTTTATAGTTGGCGAAAGTGACAATGCAATTCAGGTCCTTTATCCTCTGATTGCCGGCGGATATAAGATTTCATGGATTCCTATAGATAAGCTTTCCGAGCTTTTCGTAGAACATATGCCGGGCGATATAAATGGCGATGGGGTTGTAAACACAAAAGATCTTACAAGACTCATGAAGTACTTGTCCGGCGAGGAGGTGGATGTAGTCAGTGAGGCGGCAGATGTTAACGGCGACGGAGCTGTTAACGGAAAAGATCTCACAAGATTAATGAAGTATATCTCGGGAGAAGAAACAGAAATTTATTAAGGAGGAGCAAGAATGAATGGTATGCGTAAAATACATAAAGCGTTGTGGGCAATAATTTTGGCTGCCGCAATTGTCTTTGTGCCGTTTATATGTAAAACGCCTGATTTGCAGGCCAGTGCAACCTCGACGGTTGCGCAACTGAAGGCCAAGTTCCCGGACGGGAAATATTGGAATCACTATGTGACCAAATCTTCCGAAGCAGCAGATGTTTTGGGAACCAATAAGAATGAATCTTTTTCGAACACAACTACTTCCCACGGATGTGCGCTGCACGGAGAAGCAAGCAGCTCATACTATGTTGGAAAGTATGATTGCAATTACTTTGACGGCGGTTGGCAGTGCTTCGGCTTTGCAAGAAAGCTGGGCTATGAAGCGTATGGAAAAAGAGTTTCCACATGGAGCACCACAACCTCTCTCTCCGGACTTAAAGCCGGCGATGTTATACGGTATAAACATGGAAAGGGAGAGCATTCGATTTTTGTTATATCCGTTTCCGGAAGCACGGTTACGGTAGGCGAATGTAATTGGGGTTCAGGCAATTGCATTATACATTGGGGTCGTACAGTTAATCTTAACAGTGTTCCAATCATTTTAAGATATATTGCACCGTATGAGCTGAATGCCGGTTCAACGCCGAGCCGAACGGTTGACTCAAGATACCCGACGCCGTTCAAGGCATATAATCTTGCGAACGGAAAGACTCCGGCGTATACCGCAGACGGAACAAGTGTCGGATATGTGTATGCAGACGATGAGTGCGTAATTCAGGAAGTTTACACTGACGGCTGGTGTAAGGTAAAGTGTCCGTGGAGCGGATATTCTGACGGCAGAATTGTTTATTGCCAGCTGTCAACATTTATCGCTTCCGGATATACTCCGTCTTCAAAATCGGTGAGCACACAAACGACTACTTATACCAGAAGCAACGCCTCTACCTCCTATGGCTATATCGGAGCGGGCGATACTGTCACCGTTGTCGGTTCATCAGGGGCATATTCTCAGGTGATATATCCCCTTACAGCCGGAGGATATAAGTGCGCATGGGCGATATTGCCAACATCGACTCCAACAACTGCAATATATGATGTGCCGTTTAAATGCAGAATAATATCGACTACGAAGGTTAGATGCTATTATGACATAAACTATTCAACACCTTCAACGCCGGTATATGTGTATCCGGATGATGACTGCGTTATTACTGCAATTTATGAAAACGGAAAAGTGCAGTGCAGCTGCCCGTGGAGCGATGGTACAACTAAAACAGTGTATTTGGACAAGTCCGCGTTTATAGACTCAAACAGTACACCTTTAAATACGACTGCTCCTAAATACGCAAAGACCTATCTCAGAACAGATATGGCTACAAATATCGGTTGGATAGATCCCGGAAACAATATTCAGATAGTAGCTACAAGCGGCGACAAAACTCAGATAATATATCCTGCTGATGTGGGTAAGCGCTGTGCTTGGGTATATACTTCGGACTTGAAACAAACTTATACGGTTTCGTACAATGCAAACGGCGGTACGGGAGCTCCGTCAAGTCAGACAAAGACAAACGGCACGGTGCTTACAATCAGTTCAACCGTTCCGACGCGCACGGGATATAAATTTTTAGGATGGGCAACCAGCTCTTCTGCGACAAGTGCTCAATATGCTGCAGGCGGCGCATTTACTTCCGATGAGAATGTTACGCTGTATGCCGTATGGAAAGCCAACCAATATAATGTGTCGTTTGATGCCAATGGCGGACAGGATGCACCCAATCCCCAGACAAAGGTGCATGATACCGACCTTGTGCTGAGTTCGGTAAAACCCACCCGTATCGGATATACATTCCTTGGATGGGCAACCGGCGATTCGGCTTCTTCGGCCGAATATTTGGCAGGCGGAAAATATACTAAAAACGCAAGTGTAACTTTGTATGCGGTCTGGAAGGCAAATACATATAAGATATCCTATAATGCCAACGGCGGAACAAGTGCGCCGGCATCACAAACAAAAGTGACCGATGTCGCACTGAAGTTGACCATTGATGTTCCTGCTCGCACAGGGTATACATTTATTGGTTGGTCTGAATCCTCTTCCGCTGCAGCGGCAGATTATATTGCCGGTGATATGTTCTACAACGATTCTGATACTACGCTTTATGCTGTTTGGAAGATAAACACTTATACTGTAAAGTATGATTTGAACGGCGGCACAGGTTCGATTGCAAGTCAGACAAAAACGCATGGAACGGACTTGACCTTGACTTCGTCGGTGCCAACGAGAACAGGGTATACCTTTGTCGGCTGGTCTGAGAGTAAATCAGCAGGATCCGCAGAGTACATTTCCGGCGGCAAGTTCAGCAAAAATGCAGATACCACACTTTACGCTGTCTGGAAGATAAACACTTACACCGTTAAATATGATCTGAATGGCGGCACAGGTTCGATTGCAAGTCAGACAAAAACATATGGAACGGATTTAACCTTGACTTCATCGGTGCCCACGAGAACAGGGTATACCTTTGTGGGCTGGTCTGAGAGTAAGTCTGCAGAATCCGCAGAGTACATTTCCGGCGGCAAGTTCAACAAAAATGCCAATACCACACTTTATGCTGTGTGGAAGGTAAGCACGCCCAAAATCGCCGGCGACATAAACGGCGACGGTGTTGTTAACGGAAAGGATCTTACCAGACTCAGAAAATATCTCGCCGGGCAGGATGTTCAGGTAAATGAAGATGCGCTTGATGTAAACGGCGACGGTGTTGTTAACGGAAAAGATCTCACCAGACTTCTTAAATACATAGCCGGGCAGGATGTCCAGATATATTAAACAGAGGCGGTGATGAAAATGTTGAAGAAGATAATTGCAGTAGTTTTGGCGGCAATATTGGCATTTTCGTGTGTTGCTGTTGCCGGCGCGGCGGGAACGCCGACTATAAAAGTTATGAGTGCATCTGCCGCCCCCGGCGAGACTGTTACGCTTGATGTGCAGATGCAAAACAATCCCGGAATAAACACGTTTTCACTCGGATTCGAATATGATACATCCAGATTGAAGCTGAAAGATGTCAAGGTTGAATCCGCATTAGGCGGTCAGTATTCTTATGGCACGAGGGTTGTGTGGCTCAACGATGCGAATTCGACATATAACGGCAAAATATTGACGCTTACATTCGATGTCCTTGACAATGCAAAAGATGGCGATGCATCTGTTGCGGTTACATATTCAGCAGGCGATATATCCGATTATGACGAAAACGATGTAAACTTTTCTTTGGTATCGGGCAAGGTGACGGTTAAGAAGGCTGAGGCCGCCAAGGGTCTGATTTCAGTTTCTTCTGCATCGGCAAATGTCGGAACGGATTTTTCTGTTGATGTATCTATTGATAAGAATCCCGGAATAAATACATTCTCTCTTGGCTTTGAATATGATAACTCGGAACTTAGCCTTGAGAATGTGGAGATTTCCGAAAATCTCGGCGGACAGTTTGCTTACGGTAAAAAAGCCGTCTGGTTCGGAGATGCGGACACATCATATACCGGAAAAATACTCACGCTTAAATTTAAGGTGCTCGATTCAGCGGCTGAAGGGGATACAACTGTCAAGGTCGTTTATTCGCCGGGAGATATATCCAATTATGACGAAGAGGATGTTGATTTTGACACATCGCCCGGAGTTGTAACGGTAAAAAAAGAAGTTTCGCTCGTGGGAATATCTGTTAAAACAAACCCCTCGAAACTCAGCTATTTTGTGAATGAACATCTTGATACTACGGGATTATCGCTTAACGCTGTTTACAGTAACGGAAAAACAGAAGTTGTCACCGGAGGCTATACTTGCACGCCTACTACGCTTACTGTTGCCGGAACTCAGAAAATAACCGTCTCATATCAGGGCAGGACCACCAGCTTCAATGTTAATGTTTCGGAGGTTACATCAAGGACACCTTCTATAAAAGTTGAAAACACAACAGCGAAGGCCGGCGATGAGGTTCTTGTGAATGTTTATGTTACAAACAATCCTGGATTCAGTTTTCTTAAAATCAGACTTTATTATGATAAGACATCACTTGCATTTGTCTCTGCGGAGAACGGAGAGGTTTCAACTGATTCCATGGAAATCGGCAACAGAACATCCGCTCTTCTTGAAGCAGTTCTCTGGAGCTCGGCAACCGATGCGACTGCGGACGGAAAATTAGTTACTCTTAAGTTCAAAGTTCTCGATAATACAGCAGAGGGCGATTATTCTGTCAGCACTAAGGTCGTCGAAGCCTATAACTACGACGAGGACGAAGTGAATTTCATGGCGGTTGACGGTGTGATTACGGTGCGCAACATTGTCTACGGTGATGTCAACGGAGACGGCAAAGTCAACGGCAGAGACGCTGTCAAACTCTCCAAGTATCTCGCTGCATATGATGAAAGCACGGGAGAATCGAGCGTCACTGTTTCGCCCGGTGCGGATGTCAACGGAGACGGCAAGATAAACGGCAGAGACCTCGTTAAGCTCCGCAAGTATCTTGCAAACTACAATGAGAGCACGGGTGAATCCACGATAGTTCTCGGACCGTCCAAGTAATTTGTTTTAATTTATGAAATCAGCTGCAGACCGGATTATTTGCAAAACCCGATCTGCGGCAAAACAAGGAGGATATATTATGAAGAAGTTTTTTGCCGTGATAATGGCCATGATCCTTATTACGGTACCCATGTTCTGCATTCACGCGAGCGCCGCGGGAAGCCTGAACCTCACCGTCGAAAGCATGGAAGCAAAACCCGGAGACACAATAACCGTCAGGATTCTTGCTGACAGCAACCCCGGCTTCATGTACATGAAAGTCAGACTTTACTATGACGCAAGCGCTCTTGATCTTGTGAAGGCTGTTAACGGCGAGGTCGCCACAGAGGGCTTTGAAATCGGCGCAAAGACCGGAAACCTCAAAGAGGCTTTCGTCTGGAGCCCCTCGGCAGACGCCACAAACACCGGCGTGCTTGTCACAATGACATTCAAGGTTCTCGACACCGCTGCCCCCGGTTCGTACACAATCGAAGCAAGACCCTATGAATGCTACAACTATGACGAGGATGAGGTTGCGGTCGAGTCATCAATGGGCACCATTACTGTTCTCGGTGCAGAAGAGAGCTTGGTTACAAACGTTGCCTACACACCGTCTGCATCGGAAAAGAATGACTTCTCCGTTACGGTCAACGGCAGAGCGGACAAAATCAGATTTGCTCTTCCCGGCGGTTCGTCCTGCACCTATGGCAGACATTCTCTCAGAGTCAAGGACATAAAGAGCTACAGGGCAGACGGAACCGAGTGCTCCTCGAGATCGGACGAGCTGGCATATGAGATCTGGACTGTCAATGCTTCTCTTCCCGCAGGCCGCGAGATAAAGGCGTTTGCAAAGCTCGACAACAAGTGGGAGAACGCAGGATATGCATTCACCGTTACCCTCAAGAACACCGACAGCAATATTTACAGCATATCGTATGACAAGAGCTCTCTCGGCGAGAAGGCAAAGAAAATAACAGTCACCATTGTTGCAGGCCCCGAGACCTCTAAGATCCGCTTCACCTATCCCGGCGGCGGCACCTCAACATTCGATGCGTCAAAGTATGCTGAGATGCAGGACGGCAAGCTTGTTTTCACCGTGAAAGTCAATGTTGCCGATGGCGGCATTCTCGGCTTCTCGGTCAAGGAAGGCAAGACCTGGATCGATAAAGATAGCATTACTTTTTCAAGCGCTGTGTAAGATGATTTGATATAAATAAGCCTCGGACAAAAGTCCGAGGCTTATTTTACTTTTTAATACTGGCTCAAACGAATACAATCAGTGGTTAGCATACTGATTTTTCACTCCACGCTGATTTTTCCGTAAATTTTATTCACCGGTATAAACAGCAGAAAAGCGAGCACGGAATTGAGGCACGCTTTTATGAGATTGAACGGAATTATCGCAGGAATGAGCATTTTGACGACCGCCTCGACACCCGTGCCCATAAAAATACCGGTGAACACGAGATTGAGCGGTATCATAACGAGGGTCATCAGCACCGAGCCGACCGCGAGTCCCGCCGCCATGCCTTTTTTGCCGCCGATTTTTTTGTACATCAGACCGGACGCCAGAACGAGCACGCCCGACGCGCAGAAGTGCATGAGAAAGCCTATAATGTGGCTCGATGAGCTGACGGTAAACGCCTGAATAGCCGAGGTAATGAGCAGGATCACAAGCCCCGCTGACGGTCCGAACAGCATCGTGCCTATAAGCACGGGGACATCCGCAATGTCGTATTCGAGAAACGGCGCGGAGGGCAAAAGCGGAAACTTGATAAAATACACCGACACCACGGCAACCGCCGCGAGCATCGCCATGACCGTTATTTTGCGCAGGTTCTGTCTTGAGTTTTTCTTCATGAGTATCTCCCTCTCTTTATTTTGCAACCGGGAAGATGAAAAAGCAAAAGCCCCGCCATATAAGCGGGGCGCAAATGCATTTTTCGCATCCTCTTCCATCCGGACTTTACCGTCGGCTCCGGAATTGCACCGGATCAACCGCTCTCGCGGCTCGCGGGCTTCGGCTTTCGCCTTCACCGCCGGTGGGGAATTTCACCCCGCCCCTGAGATTGCTGTATATATTGTCGCACTTTGAAAGTGTTTTGTCAATAGCTATGCGGCACTTAGTATCGCCGCGCCAAAAGTTTACACTTGATTCAAATATTAAGGCGCAGTTAAACGGACTGCAGAGCGCTGTTTGCAGTCTGTGGGTAAAATACCGGACAGATGAGCACTTTATTCCGTTGTATTTCGCGCCGCCTTATGTTATACTTAATCCCGACAAACAAACGGAGGCAACAGCATGAATTTCACTCAATTCAATAAAAACGGCGGCGTTGAGGGCTTCTGCCTGATAAAGACCGTCGACCGCAAAATGACGGCAAAGGGCGTGCCGTATCTCGATCTCACGCTCGCCGATCCTGACGGCGAAATAAACGCAAAGCTCTGGGACTACAAAGAGGAGCTCCACGGCGAATTCGCCGCAAACGATCTGATAAAAGTCCGTGGAACGGTTCAGCCGTTCAACGACTCGCAGCAGCTGAGGATAGAGCGCATACGCAAGGTGACCGAAGCGGACGGCGTACGCATTGAAGATTTTGTCCCCTCGGCGGGCTTCTCGGGCGAGGCTATGTTCAACGAGCTGATGAAAGTTGCGGGCAATTTCAAGGACGAGGAGTTAAAGACGCTCGTCACCGCTCTGCTCAACGAATACAAAGACAGGCTGCTCTACTGGCCGGCGGCGTTCAGGCTGCACCACGCGATACGCGGCGGGCTGCTCTACCACACGCTTTCAATTCTCCGCATGGCTCAGGGAGTCGCAAATATATATCCGTTTATAGACAGCGACCTGCTCTTTGCGGGCGTTATACTCCACGATATCGCAAAGACAGAGGAATTCGACGTCGCGCAGACCGGCATAGCTTCAGGCTACACGACCGACGGCAATCTTATCGGTCACCTCGTGCGCGGAGCGATGGCGGTTGACAGATGCGGAAGGAAGCTCGGCATCAGCGAAAACACGCTCATGCTCGTCGAGCACATGATAATCTCGCACCACGGCGAGCCGGAGTTCGGCGCGGCGGTGCGTCCGATGTTCCTCGAGGCGGAGATACTCTCCTCGCTCGACACGCTCGACGCGAAGATATATGAGATCGAGCAGGCGTGCAGGAATGTTCAGCCCGGCGAATTCACTCCCCGCCAGTGGGCGCTCGACAACCGCAAGCTCTATAACCACGACCGCAACCACGCCGATTTCAAGGCGGAGCTGATAAAATAAGGAGAGCCTATGGACTGGACAGAAATAAAGATAACAGTTGACACAAAGGATATCGACACCGCGGGCGACATTGCCAACATGGTCGTGCCCTACGGCATATATATCGAGGACTACAGCGACCTCGAGCGCGAGGCGATGGAGATAGCCCACATCGATCTTATTGACGAGGATCTGCTCGCCAAGGACAGGACGAAGGGCATTGTCCACATATATATCGACCCGCAGGATCACCCGCAGGAGGCTGCCGCTTTTCTGACGGAACGGCTTGCGGCGGCGGGAATAGAGAATGAGATTGACCTCACCCAGTGCAAGAACGCCGACTGGGAGAACAACTGGAAGCAGTATTTTCACCCGATAAAGATAGGCGAGCGCCTGCTCATCCGCCCGACATGGGAGGACGAATACGACGCAGAGGGGCGCGCGGTGCTCCATCTTGAGCCCGGGCTCGCGTTCGGCACGGGCAGCCATGAGACGACCCGTCTCTGCCTTGAGGCACTTGAGAAAAATATCAAGGGCGGCGAAAAGGTTCTCGACGTCGGCTGCGGGAGCGGCATTCTCGCTATAGCCTCTCTCCTGCTCGGCGCAGAGAGTGCGACGGGCGTTGACATAGACGAGCTCGCAGTTAAAACTGCGGAGGAAAACGGAAAGATGAACGGCTTCGGCAACGACCGTCTGAAATTCATCCACGGCGACCTCGCAGACAAGGTAAGCGGCAAATTCGACATAGTCGTTGCAAACATTGTCGCCGATGTCATAATCATGTTCTGCAAGACCGTGCCCGATTTCATGGCGGACAACGCCGTGTTCATCACCTCCGGCATAATCGACATACGCGAGCAGGAAGTTGTTGACGCATTCGCCGAAAACGGATTTGAAATCATCGCGCGGCACGCCGACGGCGGCTGGCGCTGCTTCGAATGCAGGCGAAAAAAGTAAACACACAAACAGTTCGAGGGACTGCACCGATGTGCAGCCCCTCGATTTTGATTTCAAGAGCTTTGTTTATATCAGGATTTCAATAGAAGGGACAGCCCTTACGGCTGTCCGATATCGGTGAAGACGATGTGCTTTAGCAAATTATATCGTGACTTGTTTTTTTAAACTTTTGCAAAGTAAAAGCGAGCGACTCAATTAATTATCATAATTAAACTTCCAATAGCCGCGCCGCAGTGTTTGATAAGCCAACTAAGAGGGGCGAGGGAACGGCTTGCGAAGCAAGACGCACGAGCACGCATTCGTTCAAGCTCCTG